>ENA-OYWW01000193-OYWW01000193.1-human-gut-metagenome-genome-assembly--contig:-NODE-193-length-37228-cov-17.003363_pt1 | contig 37228 bp, 29 predicted proteins | sample MGYA00244817_ERZ653410 | MGnify/ENA primary metagenome ERZ653410 (study PRJEB26926, sample SAMN06164973) | human gut metagenome | biome: ENVO:00009003; feature: ENVO:2100002; material: ENVO:00002003...
GCATGTGTTAAGCACGCCGCCAGCGTTCATCCTGAGCCAGGATCAAACTCTCATATAAAGTTTGTGACTCAGATGAGCTAGCTTTTTACTAAGTTCATCCGTCTACGTTTGTACAATCTTTTCAGATGTACTGAATGTCTTATTCCTCTTTCGAGGAACTGAAAATTTTGAAATTTTCAGGGTTGTTTCACTGTTCAGTTATCAAGTTTCTTACTTGCTGTCTCATGCGACAGCTTGTATATATTATCATAATCAAAATAAGTTGTCAACAACTTTTTTTAATTATTTTAAATATTTTTGTCAGGCAAGTGTCTGTCTTGCGCCAACAAAAGAGATAGTACCACTTTGTACTTTAGTTGTCAACAACTTTTTTGATATTATTTTAACAATGTTATAATACGTTTAATTCTGTATAAAAATGTCTGTTTTATCAGGTTTGTAGCATACACACTTCGTGCCGTCAAAATCTTCTTTATGCATATCTATACCGGCTATTCTGCTGTTGTCGTATGTTTTATAATAGTAGATTCCCTTTGCAGCGTTACAGCAGCTTGTATATATGGAAATTTCATATTCTCCGTTTTTTACCTCGCAGCAGCCTCTTGGCTGGATAATCGTGTCCATGATATGGAAGAACTGGTTTACGCATTCGTTTTCGCTCTCTCCTGCTATTGAATTCAGCTTCACAAATGCTGCTCTTGCAAATCTTGATGTGGAACTTAAATCTCCCGGCAGACCGATAGCACCCATCCCCCTGCTGTAAAGTTCAAGAGGTACTTTACCTGAAAATCTGTTATCAGGCTGTGATGCTGACAAACCCATATATTGATTAAGTAAAAACATCTGGGTCTCAAACGGAGGGTTATTTGTAAGCACGCCCACAGGATTATCATATATATGAAGACCATCTTTCATAAACTCAACGGTAATATTTTCTTCTTTATCTGAAATAATCCAATGAAGTGATGATACCGGAAGTTTATCATTAAAGTTTTCTGATAACATACATATTCTGTCAAGTTTCTGTCTCGCTTCTTTTACTGAAGTGCATTGTCCAAGTATCCATGGTATAAATTCAGACTGAAGGATATTATCTCCGTCAGTATGTTTATGGGAATAGCAGGCGTTTCCCACAAAATTAAGTCCTGCCATACAAAGGCCTTTTTCATTCATGGCATCATAATATAAAGGAATATTCTCTGCCATGTGTGCCATTCCTATAATTGCGAAATGTTCCTGCATGTTGCCCGCATATCTGAAATTGAAAGGATATTTTCTGGGCATAAACACAATTTCCTCACCGTAGGATGCTTCATAATCAAAAGTACGTCCAAAATATAAATCATTCACCTTATACGAAACTGCTGTACACATTTTATTTTTTCCTTAAACTAATACTATTATTTTATTTTTATTTATTATTAATATAAATGTAATTATTTATGCATTTACTTTATATGCCGAATAATCCTCCATATGACAATAAATGCAAAATATATATTGCAGCACCAAATACCAATATCCAGAAAACAATCATAAATGCTTTCTTTTCTGTTAATCCTTTTTTGATTGAGATAACTCCAACTATACCAAGTATAATCATAAATACAGCTAAGACAATTCCTCTGATAGCATTGCTCTTATATTCCGCATTAAGTGCCTTATCTGTTCCGAGGTAATATGTAGAGCTTGTTCCATTATCTTTAAGCATTTTGGATTCTTTAGCCTTTAATTCGATAATTTTACCTTTGACAGTTACGCCGTCTCCTTTAGCAGGTCCTGTGCTAAGAAAATTTTTCTTGTAAAAGTTCTTAGATGCCCTGAACACGACAACCTTATTATTATCATCACCTTTAATGTGACCATAATAATAATGAACTGTTGCTGTAGGGATGTAATTAAGAGTATATTTCATATCAAAAAATTCATCTGCAAAATCAAGTGTTACTGTCTTGTAATCACTTTCATCACCTGTTAATGCCCTGATATTGGTCACAAGTGAAAATACAACAACAATTGCAATTAAAATAATTGCGGCAATACCGCCTCCGTTTTTTTTCTTCATTTCTTTTGTCTCCTTTAAATAGTTATTTTATGCTGTCACATCAGCATACTCTGCTTTCGTAACCTTTAATAAATCATCCGGATGTAATTTAATCTGTATTCCTCTCTTCCCTCCGCTCACATATATAGCGTCCTGAAGTATGGCAGATTCATCAATCCTTGTTACATAGTGTTTTTTCATGCCGACTGCCGTACAACCGCCCCTTATGTAACCGGTTACGTTAGTTACATCCTTAAGCGGAAGCATCTCAACAGACTTTTCCCCGACGGCTTTAGCTGCTTTCTTTAAATCAATTTCCTTTTCGATAGGTATTACAAAAACATAATAGTTCTTACTGTGGCCTACAGTCACAAGTGTCTTGTATACCATTTCGTGAGGAAGTCCCAAAGCATCTGCGGTATGAACACCATCTATAAACTCATCGCACTCGTAATAGCCTGTCTCAAAATTAATACCTTCCGATTCAAGTATACGCATTGCGTTGGTTTTAACTTCTTTTACTGACATTTTATTTCACTAACCTTAAAAAATATGCACTGTTTGGTTTCATTGTAAAACCATTTGCAATATCAACGGTTTCTCCTGTTATCATATTTACTGCTTTATCTGCACCGGCATTGAAACCAGCCTTAAACTCATTATCATCGATATTAATTCCTACAAGCACTGTCTCTTCTTCTGTCCATCTTCCGAAAACACACTGTCTGTTAGTAAGTAAAAGACTGTAGAAATTGCCGTAATTAAGGGCTTTGCTTTCTTTTTTAACCTTGGCATAGCCTGCAATTATATCGGTAAGTGCGTTTTCTTCGTAGTTTTCAAAATACGGTCTTAACGCAGGGTCTCCCTGTGACTTATCGGCTTTGAAGCCCCATTCACTTCCGTAGTATACGCAAGGAATACCCGGCATACCAAAGATAAATGCATATGCAAGTGGAAGATTTTTCTCATTATTAATTACACTTGCGATTCTTGACACATCATGGTTATCTACAAATGAAAGCATGTGTTTGCCCTTGTAAAGAGTCCATTCTTCCGGTCCAAACTGGCGTAAAAGCGAATGTACTATTTCAAAAAGATTCAAACTGTTAATTGCTGAATGAATACCCTTGTAGCACTCGTAATTAGTTGCCGAATGAAGCATTCCGTCATTGACAAGCCTGTTGTAATCTCCGTGAACAGTCTCTCCCACAAGGAAGAAATCATTTTTAAGGCTGTCCGTAAAGCCTCTGAGCCTGTGCATGAAATCAGGGTCAAGACAGTACGCAACGTCAAGTCTTATTCCATCAATTTCAAAATATTCTATCCAGTATTTTACACAGTCAAAAAGATAATTTACAACTTCATCATTTTTAAGGTTGAGTTTTACAAGGTCATAATTGCCCTCCCAGCCTTCGTACCAGAGTCCGTCATTCCATGCATCATTACCATTAAAATCAATATTAAACCAATAACGATATGGTGAATTTTCCCTGTTCTTGAGAACATCCTGAAATGCAAAATGCCCTCTGCCTACATGGTTAAATACACCGTCAAGAACTACTTTGATATCATTTTTATGTAATTCATCACATACCTTTTTGAAATCTTCGTTAGTTCCCAGTCTTACATCTATTTTCTTGTAATCTCTTGTATTGTAACCATGTGTATCGGATTCAAATACAGGTGAAAAATAGATTGCGTTAGCTCCCACTTTTCTGATATGCGGAATCCAGTCAATAAATCTTAATATTCCGTGTCTTAATTCTCCGTCATTTTCAAACGGTGCCCCGGTAAATCCTAAAGGATATACCTGATAAAATACGCTTTCGTATGCCCACATAGCTTATTCCTCTGCTGCCTTTTCAAATCTGTTGTAAAGATCTTCTCTTTCTCTTTTTAAATTAATAGGTTTAAATGTCTTATCGTCAACAAAACAATGGGAACTTTCTCCGGTTACACGGATCTGTCCGTCATTCTTGTCAACCACTTCGTAAGCCAGTTCGATAATTATGCCATTAAATTTTTTAATCCATGTTTTAACAATAACATCATCATCAAATTTGGCAGGAGATTTGTATTTGCATGAAACAGATACAACCGGAATCTGAATTCCTTCTTCTTCCATATGACGATATGATATATCATTATCACGCATAAATTCAACCCTGGCTTCTTCAAACCATCTTATATAATTAGAATGATGAACTACACCCATCTTGTCTGTCTCATAATATTTTACCTGTCTTTCATAGTTATACATTCTCTTTGTCTCCATTCTTTGAAAATACACATCCGCAGAAATTCTGTCTGTATAGATTATATTCCTTTGACAGCTCTATGGATTGCTTGTAGCCTTCCTTCTTTTTAAAATCCGAAGGCAGGTGTCTGACGCCGTATTCTGCTTCAAGTTTTTTACCTATTTCGTTAATCTTGTCAGCATTTTTTAAAGGGCTTATTGATAAAGTTGTAGTAAAATAATCTGCACCTGTCCTTCTGGCATATTCAGCTGCTTCTCTCATTCTCATTTCGTAACATATAAAGCACCGCTCTCCGCCCTCAGGCACATTTTCCAGTCCTTTAACGGCTTCATAAAACTCTGATGGTTCATATCTGCCCTCTAACATAGTAACAGGATACTTAAATTCCATCTCTTCGATAAGTCTTTTCTGTTCCGCAACACGCTTTTCGTATTCCTCCTTAGGAGATATATTAGGATTAAAATACAAAAGAGTGATTTTAAAATATTCCGACAGATACTTTAAAACATAGCTGCTGCAGGGTGCGCAGCAACTATGAAGCACTAAAGTCCCGGGTGTATCCATGGTTTCAAGCAGTCTGTCTAACTCCTTCTGATAATTCTGTGTTCCCATTTACCGCTCCATAATATTTGTTCATTGTTTGTTAACTATTTCATCACATTTTATCTACATTTGTATTATACACTAAAGGAGTAATGAAGTTGAAAACCTTTTCATAATTATTTTTTTCTTTTTCATAAATGCCCGGTAGTTGGTAATACTACCGGGCCCTCCTTTTATATTAACATAAATAATTTATTACCTAATTGCTTTGATGTCAATACCAAAGACCTCGTGGCACCATTTTATAAAAAGAACTTCCGGGCACTTAACTGTCTGGAAGCTCTTAATTTATTATTTTTTATTATTCTTCTTACTCTTCTTACTGCTTGAATTAATCATGTAAAGCACTGTGCCGATAAATATACTGAAATCTGCAATATTATATGTCATGCGCTCCATTCTGTCTGATTTATCCATATTAAACTGGATGTAATCTACAACCTTTCCACGAATACATCTGTCTGCCACATTGGAAAGTGCTCCCCCGATAATCAGGGCTGCCCCAAGCTTTCTGTTGATTCTTCCTTTTTTTGAGAAAAATAACGGAAGTGAAAGTATCAGAAATATCACAAGTACAAGGGATGATATTTTCTTAACCTTTGCCGGGTCCTCGTCCAACACATTGGCCGCCATGCCTTCATTAAAGGTTCTTACTATCTTAACTTTTCCTTTAAACTTTTCAATTGGGAAACCAGCTTCCGGTATCTCCAATATCTTAGCCTTAATAATCAAATCAGCCACAAGGACAACCAGTATGACAACTATGTATACCATGCTCTACACTCCATTTAATATACTACTCTACTTTAAATACACTTACGCTGTTCTCAAGATTGTCGGCAAGTTCATTAAGCTTATTAGCCGATGATGCAAGTTCTAACATCATTGAAGTAAGTTCTTCGATTGATGCCATAGTTTCTTCAGTAGCAGCAGCATTTTCTTCAGATACTGCAGAAAGTGATTCGATAACCTCTACAATCTTATTCTTGCTAGCGTCAAGTTCATTACTTTCATCGCTGATACCGTTAATCTGATCCATTGACTTCGCAACGCCATCTCTTACTGTTCCGAAGATTGACTTAGTCTCATGAATCTTCTTTTCCTGATCTGATACTGCACTCTTGACTTCTTCCATAATCTTAACTGTCTTATTGGATTCAACTGTAAGACCGTCTATTATTTGCTGAATCTTAACTGCCGACTGGTTAGACTGTTCTGCAAGTTTCTGTATCTCTGATGCAACAACCGCAAATCCTCGTCCTGCTTCACCTGCTCTTGCTGCTTCAATACTTGCATTTAGAGAGAGAAGGTTGGTCTGTGATGCTATGTTGGTAATTATCTCAACTGCCTGTCCGATTTCTTTTGCGGAAACATTGGTAGCTTCTGTCTGTGTTGCTATAAGTTCAACGGCTTTACTTGTCTTAGCTGTTGTCTCATCAAGGTCGCCCATAATATTCTGCGCATTATTCTCAGCATTACCCATATTGGCTGCTGTGGCTGATAATACATCTACTTCTTCAACAACATGTTTGATAAGTGAACCGATGTTGTCAACATGTTCTACTGCTGACTGTGTCTCATCCGCCTGTGATGATGCACCTGCTGCAATTTCTTCGATTGCATGGCTGATACCTTCTACGGTTCTGGTTGACTGGTTAGACATTGTGTCAACATTGTCAGATGCTTTCTTAACAACGGATACAGATTCCTTGATTTGACCGATAACCTTTGTAAATCTGTCACGCAATACCTGTGTTGTTCTTGCTATGTTACCGATTTCGTCTTTACGCTTAAGGTCTGAATCGTCAAATGTTACAGTAAGATCACCTGTGGACATTGTATCAAGTGCCTTATCTATTCTCTTCATGGTCTTAGACATCTGTCTTGCAAGAATTGTAACAATTACAAGTGATACAAGGAATACTGCACTGAGTCCGATAACCGATGTCTTGGTCTTATCTGCTATTCTCTGCGTATCGCCTGTTGTCTCGATACCTACATAGATCATTCCTACTACATCGCCATCTTCGCCGTCTGAATACAATGGAAGATAGCATACATAATAGTCGGCTCTGTTAAGCCTTTCCTCACCATAGTAAGTATTGCCTTCCATAACCGTGTTGTAAATATTTTCTTCTGCCTTATTGCCCAATGTTCTTCTGCCATTGACATCCATAATAGATGTTATTTTGATTTCATTGCCATAGTAAAGGGCTGATTCAATTCCTGTCTCTTTCTTAAGTGTATCAAGCAAGGAATTATTACCTGTAAGTCTTGTCTCTCCTTTGAAAAGGGCTCCCGAACCGTCCACCATATATTCGCCTTCATATCCGTAAACATACGCACTCTTGATTGCCGAAGCAGCTGTCTGTAAAGTGGTTGTTCTGTCCTCTTCAATAGTCTTTTCAATGAAATCCCTTGTGAAAAGAAGTGAAATGGCAAACATAAATGTAAGAGGAAGAATCGTACATATAAGGATACGGAGCATAAATGATACTCCTTTTTTAGCCTCTTTGACTTTCTCTATTACTTCTTCCGCCTTTTCTTCGCCGACAAGATTATCAAGTATCTCCATCTTTTTCTTGTCCCTGCGTTCTTTTCTCTCGCGACGCTTATCTTTAACCTTAGTCTTAATATCTTCACCTGCTGTGCTTTCTTCTATAACTTCTCCGGAAGTCTCTTCCGTTGCCGCCTGTTTATCAGACTTCTTACATTCCTTAGTCTTAGGCTTCTTCTCTTTCTTTGGCTTAGGTCCTTTCTTATTCTTAGCCGCTTTTTCCTTTTTTCCTTTATTATTATCTGCCTCTGTATCAGTTGTTAATTCTGAATCATTGACTGTTGATAAATCCTGTTCTGTATTACCTTCCATTACCTTATTAACTTCTTCATCAAGGTCCTCTCTGTTGTAGCTATCACTCATAATTACTTCTCCTTTGACGTTAGTAAATATGATTATATTTTACTATACTTGTACATTATTTGCAATAAAATACCGTCATTTTTACCTATTTTTCTTTTCCAAGTCGTATCCTGAACAGTTTACGTTTTAACATATTCCAGTTAAAAGGAATAATAGGATATATATAACTTTTTTCTGATATTGTTCTGTTAAACACAAGGCACAAAATAAAAATCAGAATGCCTGCGGTAAATCCCCAGATATTAAAAAACCATGTCAGAACAAGTATTATTAATCTGAAAAATTTAATGGCATAACCTATTTCAAAACTTGCCTGTGTATACGTTCCTATTGACACAAATGCCATATATAACATGCTTTCCGGGTCAAACCAGCCCGAGCTTACCGCATATTCGCCTACAACTATACCTGCAATTACACTTAACGGTGTTGACAAAAGAGTCGGTGTATTCACCGCAGCGAGACGTAATCCGTCAATGGCAAATTCCAATATAAAAAGCTGCAAAAGCACGGGTACCGTCGAACTATGTTCTTCTATCAATACAAATTTCAGCCATTCCGGCACACTTCCGGGATTGTTTAATAACAGCACCCACACCGGCGTAAGAATAAGTGAAAAAACAGCTATGCAGTATCTCGACAGTTTAAGGTAGGTTCCCGTTACCGGTGGGAAATAATAATCGTCCGCTTCTTCAGCTATATCAAAAATAGATGTGGGAAGAATCATTACTGCCGGAGAATTATCGATTAAAACAACTATATTGCCGTCAAAAACCGCCGCTGCCGCCGAATCAGGTCTTTCCGTGTATTTGAATTTCGGAAAGGGATTGATATAGCTTCCCTTTAAAAGGGTTTCGGCAAGGCTTTCAATATTCATGGTAAGTGCATCAACATTAATGGTTTTAATTCGTTTTTTAATATTGTCAAGGAGTCTTTTGTCCGCCAGTCCCTCAATATAAGCAATAGCAATATCGGTTTTTGAAAGTCTTCCCGCACTTAATGCCTCTACCCTGAAGTCTTTAGTCCTTACCCTGCGTCTTATAAGGCCCACATTGCCTGCAATGGATTCCACAAAACCGTCCCTTGAGCCTCGCAGCACCCTGTTTTTCCATGGCTCCGATACACTTCTTGAGGGGTACGTCCTGCAGTCAATCAGAAAAACATTATCAAACCCCTCCAAAAACATAACCACCATTCCCTGCATAAGCGGCACGATTGATTTAACAGGGCTGTATTCCACATCCACCTCGATATACGGGATTAAATCTGCCATTTCATCAGCTGACCCAGGTATGTCATCTTCTTTCAAATCCGAGAAATACTCCAGAAGTTTTTCCATAAGCTCATCTTTAGTAAAGCTGTCTATCATAAAAAGCGTTGCTTTTTTACCTGCTATTTTAATTTTTTTCACGATCATGTCAAAGTTTTTATCAGGCTGTACCAGCTCTCCAAAATATTTTACATTGTCTTCAAAATTGTCACTATATTTTTCCATAAAAAAACTCCCCGGCAAGTATTATTAATAGCTTGCCCGGAAGTTCCGGTAATATTCCTAATTTTCTGCACTTTTGGAAAAGATTTGTGAGGGGGCGCCGGGCCGGGGGACGAGGCGGACGGGGGTGCCACAACTCTACACACAAAAAACCTCCGTCCACATTCCGTGAACGGAGGTCCGATATAACAGGGGCAGTAGGATTCGAACCCACGACCTGCGGTTTTGGAGACCGATATTCTACCAGCTGAACTATACCCCTATACAGTGGCTGTAAAAACGCCACTTGTATTTTATATCATATATTTGGAATAATTGCAAGCATAAAATAAATTAATTTTCGTACTTTGTGTCCTGCTTTGTATTATTCTGCAACTTCTTCTGCTGATTCTTCTGAATCAGATTCAAGGCAGCCCCTGACATTATTAACGATGTCTCTCTGAACGGCTATTTCATGTTCCATTCCTCTTGATTCGTCATTGGCAACTGTAGCAGCGTCAAGGATTTTGTTGAGGAGTGACTCTATCTGCATTGCCTTTTCATTCTGCTCAACGGAATGTTTGTAAATATCAGCCATAGCGTCAACTGTTATTTTGGCAAATTCCCTTACGTGCTCGACTGTGTCTGTAATATCCTTTGAGGATTTGGTTGACTGAGCGGCAAGTCCTCCGACTTCCTTGGCAACAACTGCAAATCCACGTCCGGCTTCACCTGCTCTTGCAGCTTCAATGCTGGCGTTAAGGGAAAGGATGTTGGTTCTTCCTGCAATCTTACCGACTGCTGTGGCAAATTCCTGAATGGTATCGGAAAATTCCTCTAAGTTCTTGATATTCTCTGTTGAAGTCTTGATAAGTTCATTCAGTTCTCCAATATTATCAACGATTTCTTTAATATTGGTAATTCCTTCCTTAACAAGGTTAAGTGATGTATCCGAAGAATTAATAACATCAAATGCGTGTTTTTCAACTCTTGTCTGGGATTCATCAAGTTCATTAATAGTCTTCTTTAAATCCATAATAATACCTCTTTCCTACAGCCCGATATTACTCAATTCGGATACTGATTTTATTCCAATTAATTTAATCCTGTCTTCTTTGCCGATTGATTTAAGACAGGCATAAGGAAGAATACATTCTTCATATCCTAGCTTGACAGCCTCCTGAACACGCTGCTTTGCCTGACTTACGGCTCTTACTTCTCCTGTAAGGCCAACCTCTCCGAAGCAGAGTGTTTTGCTGCCTATAGGTCTGTTCTTAAATCCTGACATTATTGCAAGCACAATTCCAAGGTCTAATCCTGGTTCACTGACCTTAAGACCTCCTGCGACATTAAGATAAGCGTCACAGCCGGATAACTGCAGACCAATTTTTTTCTCAAGCACAGCCATCAGTAAATTCATCCTGTTATAATCGGCACCCGCCGCAGTTCTTCTGGGGAGTCCGAAATTAGTATGGCATACAAGTGCCTGTATTTCAACAAGAATAGGTCTTGTTCCTTCCATAAGGCATACAACCACAGAACCCGGCTCGCCCTCCGGCCTGCCGCTCAGCATAAACTCTGATGGGTTAAGTACCTCACGAAGTCCATCCTGGCACATCTCGAAAACACCAATCTCATTGGTGGCTCCAAAACGATTCTTAACAGCTCTTATGATACGGTAATTCTCGCTTCGCTCACCTTCAAAATACAGAACAGTATCTACCATGTGTTCCAATACTCTCGGTCCGGCGACAACACCCTCCTTGGTAACATGTCCCACAATAAAAACTGTAATCGAAAGTCCTTTGGCAATCTGAAGGAGAACATTAGTGGATTCTCTTACCTGCCCGACACTTCCCGGTGCTGACTCACTGGTCTCACAGTACATTGTCTGGATAGAGTCTATAACTACCATATCGGGGGCAAAATTTCTGATTGCATCGCTTATCTTAGCAAGATTAGTCTCGCAGAGCAGATAAAAATTATCCGGCATCGTGCCAATTCTGTCAGCTCTCATCTTAATCTGTCGCAAAGACTCCTCGCCGGATACATATAATACCTTCCTATCGGCGGATACATTCTTACATACCTGTAAAAGAATGGTTGACTTGCCGATTCCCGGATCTCCTCCTACAAGAACCATTGAACCGGTCACGATTCCGCCACCGAGAACCCGGTCAAGTTCCGCAAGTCCAGATGTAAAACGGTTCTCCGATTCAGTATCTATCTGGGACACTCTTACGGGAACAGCCTGTCCACCCTGTGTAAGAACAGAAATTCCTTTCTTAACAGAACTCTCTACAGGAGCCTCCACAAGCGTGTTCCACTGTCCGCAGCCCGGACACTGTCCCATCCATTTAGATGTCTCATAGCCGCATTCTTTACAGAAAAATGCTGTACTTCTGCTCTTAGCCATTCTTCACCTTCTGTTAGTTTCTGATAATTTTAACAGGAACGCCCTCTCTTGCGAGTTCAACGCTGATACTTAATTTACCGCTGATATTGGTCTTCATGCTTCCTATTGAAGCGCCGTCAACAAATACTTCATATTCTGTCTCCGGTTCAAGTTCAAGAGTAATCTGCGGGTCATCTGCGCCCTCAACTTTAAGTTCTACTTTGTCATCACTTATTGAAAGGTTGTGGACTGTTGTTCCCGGTACAGACTCATAAACAAACATACCGTTCTTCTCAAGCTTGGTAATTTCCTTAAAAGTCTTAACCTTGTAAATATCTCCGTTGTACTCTACATTGTCCAGCTTGGTCTTGGTATCCAGAAGATAATTTCCAAAGCTTATCGTACCGTCTCCCTCAATGTGAATTAACTCGTCTACTACAGACATATTGTGTCCTCCTGTGTGTTAAATTTAGTAACTTATTAATAAAAATATTATAATATATTTCCTGCTTTTTTTCTACACTATTTTACAGAAAAAACAAGTTTTTCGCTGTCTTCTTTTTTGTCGACATAAACAACATCCGAGCTCTTTATCCTGCCCTCCAGAATCTGTTCGGCAAGCTCATCCTCCACTTTCTGCTGAAGTGCTCTCTTTAACGGTCTGGCACCGTATTTTTCATCATATCCTGCGTCAACGATATAGGATTTTGCCGCATCGGAAAGTTCAATGGTGATATTAAGCTGCTCCTTAATACGTTTATTGATAGAGTTCATCATAATGTCCACAATACGGGCTACGTTTTCTTTGGTCAGCATGTGGAAAACAATCATTTCATCGATTCGGTTAAGAAATTCAGGTTTAAAAATTCTTTTAACCTCATCCATAACCTTGTTTTTCATGTTTTTGTAGTCCTGTTCAGGATCTTTTGATGTGTTAAAACCAAGGTTTTTAGGCGAAACGATATTCTCGGCTCCGGCGTTGCTTGTCATTATAATAATAGTATTTTTGAAATCAACTTTTCTTCCCGAGGAATCCGTTACCACGCCGTCATCCAGTATCTGAAGTAGCACGTTGAATACATCGGGATGTGCTTTTTCTATCTCGTCAAAAAGAATTACCGAATAAGGATTACGTCTTACTTTTTCGCTAAGCTGGCCGCCTTCCTCATAACCTACATATCCCGGAGGTGAGCCTATCATCTTGGATACGCTGTGTTTCTCCATGTATTCCGACATATCAACTCTTATGAGGGAATTTTCATTTCCGAACATGGCATCCGCAAGTGTTTTTGAAAGTTCGGTTTTGCCGACACCGGTAGGTCCAAGGAAAAGGAATGAGCCAATCGGTCTCTTAGGATCTTTAAGTCCAACCCTGCCTCTTCTTATTGCTCTTGCTATAGAGGTTACAGCCTCGTCCTGACCCACAACACGTTCGTGAAGGGTCTCCTCAAGCTTCATCAGGCGCTCTGATTCCCCGATTGAAAGCTTGTTGACAGGTATTTTAGTCCAGTCTGATACAACTAAAGCTATGCTTTCCTCATCTACCACAAGGTTTCTGTTGTTTTTCTCGTTCTGCCATTTTGTATTGAGTTTTTCAAGTTTTTCATACTTTTTAAGCTGTTTTTTCTTGATTTCCCCGGCTTTTTCATAGGCTTCAGCCTTGATTGCTTCTTCTTTGTCAGCCTCAAGTTTTTCGATTTCGGCTTCGGTTTTGCTTATTTCTTCAGGTTTAATAAACGCCCCCAGCCTTACCTTTGAAGATGCCTCATCAATGAGGTCAATGGCTTTATCAGGTAAAAATCTGTCATTGATGTATCTTTTTGAAAGTTTTACGGCAGAATGAAGAGCTCCATCCGTTATTGTAACGCCGTGATGAGTCTCATAAGTCTCTTTTAATCCTTTGAGGATCTCGTATGCTTCATCTTCCGATGGTTCATCCACATTAACGGGCTGGAAACGTCGTTCAAGTGCAGCATCTTTTTCTATATATTTACGATATTCATCGATAGTGGTGGCTCCGATAATCTGTACCTCGCCTCTTGCAAGAGAAGGCTTAAGTATGTTGGAAGCATCAATCGCTCCTTCTGCTCCACCTGCGCCTATGATGGTATGAAGCTCATCTATAAAAAGAATGACATTGCCGGCAGCACGCACTTCCTTTATTACTTTTTTGATTCTTTCTTCAAATTCGCCACGATATTTTGAACCGGCAACCATTCCTGAAAGGTCAAGGGTAAGAAGTCTCTTGCCTCTTATGGTATCAGGAACATTGCCCTCTGCTATTTTAATTGCAATTCCTTCCACAACAGCCGTTTTTCCTACGCCCGGTTCTCCTACAAGGCATGGATTGTTTTTGGTTCTTCTGCTGCCAATCTGGATAACTCTCTGAATCTCTCTTTCACGTCCTATAACAGGGTCAAGCCTGCCTTCTTCGGCAAGTGCCGTTAAATCCCTGCTGTACTGATCAAGCGTAGGAGTCTGGCTCTTTCTATTTTTGCGGTTAAAAGAAACCTCATCTTTATAGTTATTGCTGTCCTCGCCCATTGCGACCACGGTATCAATGTAGGCTTTCTGGATTTTGACGCCTATTGTTCCCAATAAACGTGTTGCAACGCAATCCTGCTCTTTTAGCATTCCTATAAAAATATGTTCCGTTCCGATAAGTCCGGATTTGAACCTTTTTGCTTCTTTTCTTGCATTTTCAAGAATTCTTGCAGCTCTCGGAGTATAGGAATCAGGTTCTTTCAACCCCACATTTTTTTCAGGAACAATAAGTTCCTTGATTAGCTCCACAACCTTGCTTTCTTCAACACCGTTATTCACAAGTACGGCATTGGCAATACATTCTTCCGTTCTTAAAAGTCCGATAAGAATATGTTCGGAGCCGACACTGCCATGCCCAAGCTCAAATGCTGCTTCCGTGGCATTCTGCAATGCTGTCTCGGCTTTTTTGGTAAATCCACTTTCCATATATATATTCCTCTTTCCTATCTGTGAAATAATCAGATTATTTCAGGGAGATATTTTCTTATATATTCTGCTCTTAATACGTCTGTCTCTGCTACAGACATCGCCTTGCCTGAATTCTGTCTTAAAACTGCAGGCTGTATATCCATTATAAGCTCGTTGATATTATATCTTCCGTTATGTGCAAACTGCAATACGCCCAACGATATGCCTGTCATAAGTTCCGATATGAGAACCATGGAATCTTTTAATGAAAGTTTTCTTGCATATTTTAAAACACCGTATGATTTGTAAATCTCATCATCCATCTGTATCTTGTCTTTTTTGTAAAAATGTTCTCTCTGTTCTTTTTCCTGATTGACAATCTGCAGAACAATGTCATCAAGGTCTTTTATAACCTCACGTTCATCCTGTCCAAGGGTCTTTTGTGTGGATATCTGGTATAAATTACCGTATCCATTCTGACCGTCACCATAAACTGTCCTGAATTTTAGTCCGAATCTTCCAAGCTCCGCGCTGATATCGTTAAGTCTTCTGGCATCCGACAGGGAAGGCAGGTGAAGCGTGTATCCTGCTTTCATTCCGGTTCCTGTATTGGTGGGATAAGTTGTCTTATAGCCGTATTTTTCATCAAAAGCATAATCAAAATGTGCGTCTATATAATCGTCAATTTCATTGGCTTTCTTAAAACAGCTCTGGATATCCATTCCGTTACATAATACCTGTATCCTTACATGGTCCTCGCCGTTTAAAAGAACAGAAGTTCCTTCATCCTCCGATAAAATAACCGCACCATTATTTTTGCCTGCAAGATAAGATGTTATTACCCTCTTTTCTTTAAGGGCATTACGGCCTGATTCGCTGCACTCTTTCATGTAAAGGCATCTGAACTCTTCGGGATAATCGGTCTCAAACCTTTTTGCAACCGAATTAATCATCTTAGTAGCGTCTTCATCGCTTATTTTGTCGGCAAAAAGATAATCGTTAAAATTTCTGGCAAGCCTTATTCTGCTTGAGATTACGATATCCCCGGCAGTTTCTTTATGTTCATACCATTTAAGCATTTTTACCTTCCTTTCTGCTAAGTTCAGCTATTAAATCCCTTAATCTGGCTGCTTCTTCAAAATCTTCTTCTTCAACCGCCGATTTTAATTTTTTTCGTAGTATCTCTATTTCTCTATCAAGGTTGTTATCTTCTTCCCTTTCAACATATTCCAGAGGCTCCTCCTCCGGCTTGCCGTATTTCATAGGCTTCTTGCCCATATATACGTTGCTGCCATGAATTTTTTTCATTTTATCGGATATAAGAAGTCCGAATATATCGTAACATACAGGGCATCCGAACCTTGAATTCTTAACAAATTCGCCGTATGTTGTCTTGCAGTTAGGGCATGTCACATTAACTGACTTGTCGCTTTCGCCATTGCCTGACACAATAGCCTTACCGCCCAGTATTCCAGATATCAGTCTGGTAAAATTCTCATCGTTTTCAAAAATACTGCTGTAAAAACTTACGTCTGTATTAGCCGCACATTCACTGCAAAGATGGTGTTCGCTGCGGACACCGTTAATTACCTCCGCATAGTGAAATGTTGCCTGGTTTTTATTACATTTTTCACAAAGCATTTGTTATCCCTCCTTTTTATTTTATTCCAAATTCACTTATAATATCGTCAACAAGTGCATGTATTTCCGCTGATGTTATATCCTTACACATTGCTTTAGCAATAGATACCCTCAAATCCCTTGAAAGTGATTCCATGGCTTCTATCTTATCGGCATCAACAGCTATAACGGCACCGTATCGTCTATCCAGTTTAATATATCCTTCCTGCTTAAGAATTGTGTATGCTTTATTAACAGTGTGCATATTAATTCCTATATCCTCAGCCATCTGTCTCACTGATGGGAGTGAATCGCCTTCATGTATATCATCATTGGCAATACTCATTATAATCTGGTGGCATAACTGGATATAAATTGCCTCATCACTGTTAAAATCAATGCTAAAAATCATATTCTCAACTCCTTGGCCGTGTTATATACATACTATAACAAGTAAACGCAGCAAAAGCAATAGTTTTGCCCTGCTGCGTTTAAATTTAATACTTTTTTTATTTTTCTTCAGACTCCGGTACGGATTTTTCTTCCGTCTTATCTTCTGTTACCGGTATTATATCTTCTTCGATTGTTTCTTCATCAGGATGATCATACGTCGCGGCAAATTCTTCATTATATCCGTTATATTTCTTTTCCTTTTTGCTGATTAAAAATATAACTGCTCCGGCTATGACAATCAATAACAAAGCTCCGCCGATTATAATAATGTTTTTATTGTTAAATGAAACTCCGTCATCGTTTTTTCCTGTTACCTGAGTTGAGGCTGTCTCTTCCGGTGTTGTTGTCTCATCTTCAATAATTTCAGGGGATGTGGTACGCAATCTTTGTATTGTACCCTCCACAGTATCGTAGGAATACCACGAATACTTTTTATTGGAATTCATTGCGTAAAAATAAATATATTCTCCGTCAACATATCCTTTTATGGCCGTATCCTTAATTTTTACATCCTTTTCTTCGCCTGCCATCGATGTATCGGCCTTGCGGCTGTCAAATACATAATATGTATTTTCGGAATTAGATATTACAATATAAGGATAAAAATTTTTGCCATCATATACATAAAAGTTTCCGTTTCCTTCAGAATCCACAAGGTACATAAGTGTAAATCCTGTTGCACTTCCGGTTGCGGTTATTACATCTTTTCCGTTATATGAACCAAGCTCTACTTCAAATCCGTCAGGCACTTTGCCGGCATCAAACTCAGATGATACGTTATATTCTTTGCCATCTATAGTTACTTTGAAGCTTGCAGGCGGCTCTGTAGGCGGGTCAGTTGGTGCTTCTGTAGGTGGATCTGTAGGCGGCTCCAGCCTGAAAATATTAAGATTATATTTCATTGCCTTGCCGTTAGGGGCATAACTTGTGATTGTAACGTAGTTATTACCAACCGCAAGATTATCTGTGTTGCCTGCTATCTCCACTCTTCCGCCCTGTGAGCTTGCAGCCGCAATATTAACGGAGGTTACGGAATTATCTACATAACATTTATAATCCAATGTCCATTTTGCAAATGCAGGGCTTAAGTTAGCCCCTCCTACCTGGATTGAACTGAGTGTGGCATCATCGGAACCTGGTGCTATAATGGATATGTTAGTGCTTCCTGTGCTGACTTTAATATTTCCCATATCCGTATCTTTCAGTTCATTTTCAAAGGGAGCGATTGATATTGTTGCCGTACCTGTCTGTATTGCTTTAAAAACTAACTTGTACACAATTTCACTTTCAACCTTAGTTCCTGTTGCCCACATAACAGGTATTTTCCCATTGGAATTATCAGCACTAATATCACCACTAACATATGACAATTTCGTATTATCATACATAATATCATAGTGAGCAAATCCTATAGGTTTAGAATTTTGAAATGACACTGTCACTTCAACATTTTCACCTGTATGAATTGTACCTGATTTGGAAGTCACAGTTATTGTTCCTGACGAATCAGCATATACCGGTGTTTCCTGTTTTAATAAAACCAGTAAAGCCAATACAGCTATAAAAATAATATTCACTATTTTAAATTTATTTAATCTTTTCATCTTCAACCCTTTCATTCTTGTGAAATACTAACTTCATGTAATACAAATTTTCTAATGTACAAGAAATCTAAAACATCAACTCCTGTACTCTCTTTATATACATCTGCAGCATAAAGGAAATTTCCTTTCAGCTCCATTTCTTTTAAAACATATTTCCTTAGAATCAGGAAATCAATGACATCAGCTTTTCCGTCTCCATTGACATCACCATATATCACAATATTCTTTGACATATATAATGAACCATTGGAATCATGTATTCTTAACATATCGCCTGTACCGATAATCTTGTCCCCGGACTTTACATTACCGGAGCTGTCGGTAATCTGTGCCGTTCCGCCCGTAACTTTAAGTCTCTGAAGTGCGGTATCTACTGTATCGCCCACGGCAAAATTATGTATATACTGATTCTTTAGTATAAGTGCTTTAAAATCAACGCTTACCTTGGTAAGTCTTGTGATATCCACTTCGTAAGTCTTACGCTCACTTCTGTCGGAGGCTGACGGATATACATCTATGTACACCTTGGTTGTTCCTTCAGGCAGATTGATATTGCCCGTGGTTCCGTTTGAAAGAACAGTTGTTGTACTGCCTGTTCTCATTTCAACAATTGCTATTGACGATTCCGTCTTATAATTTAATGCTAAGGACGTAACATCATTGGCAACTCTCATGGTGTATTTATACGTATTCATTTTAAAAGTCTCATTAAATCCCGACTTGCTTGAGGAAAGTGAAGTCAGATATGTACTGCCTTCCGCCCTTGTAACTTTAACCTTATAAGTCTTGGTTGTACCATATTCTGATTTACAGACAATATTAAACTCATTATTGCCAACTTTAAGGCTGTGTGTTCCCGTTCCCGATATTGAAGATGTCTTGGCATAAGCTGATGCCGACAATTTGATCTGTGAAACCTTATACGGAACAACCAGCGAATATTCCGTTCTCTCCGAATTAAATGTAGGTGTAAGGTTAGCATTACTGCTTTTTCCGTCCATATCTATAAGTGTTGCACTTATTCCTGAAAGCCTTGTATTAGGATTAGCCGTTGTTCTTTCATCACCTGAAGGTGAAGCCGGCTTTTTACATGATGAAGGCATATTTTTATATACAGGGATTCTGAATACAAAAGACGAATTAAGAAGTCCTGCATTCTTATAAGTCTCATATATCTTACTGCCTTCAGTCAGTGTTGCGGTAAGATTCTGTGCATACTGCTTCCAGTAATAATAATAAGGATCGACCACACTGAACATTTCAAAATATATTGTATCCTGGCCTATTCCTATGTAACCTGTATATACTTTAACGGCACCGCCCATTATTGCAAGATATGGGCTTGTCCAGCCTTCAGCCTTCGCTTCCTTGCCTCCGTTATTAATAACGGTCTGCTTGCCATCTCCCGCAGCTCCTATGTTAAAAAAGTTATAATATACCGCGTTGCCGTCGCCGTTTGCCTGATAAAAATAACTGCCATTCTTGGTTGACACACCTTTGCCAAGTTCATCATTGCTTGTACCTTTTTCCTGACGAAGTCTTACAGCAAGATGTATGGCACTTACCTTAGACTTTTTGGCTGCTTCAACTATTACCTGGGCATAAGTCATATTATTAGGTGCACCGGGACATTTTGCATTATACATAAATGTTCCGTGAAGCGTGGAATTAACAATCTCAACCGTATCATGGTTGCCGTCATAACTTAACTTTTCAAACATATATATATAACTCTCGTTAAGCCAGTTTCTAGGGTCCATTACGTAAGAAATAGCGGTAATCGACGCCTGATTCCAGACTTTCGTATCAAAACTTGCCCAGTTATTGGCGGGGTAGTTATATGCACCGGCAATATCATCATAAGCTTTCCATGCGGTCGGTGTCTGATACCATGCCCATTCGCCGTTAGATTTAAGGTCTGCAAGTCCCAGTGACATCGTGTGTCCTGCCGCCGGAACAACTTTTCTACTTAATGCAGCCTCATTCTTAAGCACTTCATTCCAGTCAAGTCCTGTATTGAACGCTTCAAAAGTCCAGTTAGGATGTTTATCATGCAGTGCCTGTATGTAAGGTCTGTATGATTCCGGAAAAGACTTAAGTGTCTGTTCAAATGAGGTATCTGCCATAATATCGTATATATTTTTTCCGACAATACCTCCTATCAGTAAAACAACTGCAGTAAGGAGACATACTATTTTTTTATAAATTTTCTTTGTATTGCTCATTACTTTATCCTATCAAATACTATTTATTTACATTATAAAAAGAAATGCCCTCAAGGTCAACCTAAGGGCACTTCCAGATATTGTATTTTTTGTGAATATTCTGTGAAATTACAGATTCAAACCCTTTGCTTCATCACAGCCAAGCACAATGTTCATACACTGTATCGCAGCACCTGACGCACCTTTTCCAAGGTTGTCAAAACGTGATGAAAGAAGGATTCTGTCATCATTACCGCAAATGTATATTTCCATTCCGTCCCATCCGGAACATGAGTTGGCTGCCATAAAACCGTTAAGTTCTTCTGTCTGTGCATCGAAAGGTTTTACATTGATAAATTTCTCACCCTTGTAGAAATCTGCAAATACTTTCTGAAGTTCCTCAGGCTTCATGCCTATCATATCCACATAAAGCGGGATATTGACAATCATTCCGCTGTAATAATCGTCTACGATAGGGGTAAAAAGAGGTTCCCTTGAAAGTCCTGTAATCGCTTTCATTTCTTTTAGATGTTTATGTTTCTGCGTAAGTGCATACTCTCTTGGAGCATTCATTTCCACAGTCTTCTCATCCGATTCATATATGGCAATAGTCTTTTTGCCTGCCCCGCTGTAACCTGAAAGGGCAAATGCAGAAATCGGAAAATCAGGTCCTATTATTCCCATTTTCACAAGCGGATAAGCAAGTGAAATAAATCCTGAAGCATAGCAGCCAGGATTGGCAATTTTCTTGCTGTTTCTGATATTTTCCCTGAATTCTTCCGAAAGTTCAGGAAATCCGTAAGCCCAGCCCGGACTTGTCCTGTGTGCCGTAGAGGCATCTATTATTGTAACATTTTCATTTTCCACAAGGGAAACGGCTTCAATTGCAGCCGCATCAGGGAGACACAAAAAAGTTATGTCCGATTCATTTATATATTTTCGTCTTTCATTAACATCCTTACGAAGTTCACTTGGGATTGTAAGTATCTCTATATCATCCCTGCCTTTGAATCGCTCATTGATTCTAAGACCTGTAGTACCCTCGCTTCCGTCAATATATACTTTTGTCATAGTATACTCCTTAGTCCATATTCTCTATAGCCTTACCTATATCATGGCGCATATATTTGTTTTCAAAATCAACCCATTCGGTTGCAGCGTAAGCATTGGCTCTTGCTTCTTTGAGTGTATCGCCTTTTGCGGTAATTCCGAGAACTCGTCCGCCGTTAGTCACAATGTTGCCGTTGTCATCAAACTTTGTTCCGGCATGGAAACAGTAATAACCGTCTTTGCCTTTGAAATTATCAAGACCTGTTATAATCTTGCCTTTTTCGTATGCAAGAGGATATCCGTCACTGGCAAGGATAACGCATACACAGGCTTTGTCTTCAAACTGAAGGTCAATCTTATCAAGTGTTCCATCAATGCAGGCATTAAAAACGTCAATAATGTCATTTTTAAGCCTTGGAAGAACAACCTGTGCTTCAGGGTCGCCAAAACGTGCATTGTATTCAAGAACTTTTGGTCCCTTAGGTGTAAGCATAAGTCCGAAGAAAATAACGCCTTTAAATTCCCTGCCTTCTGCTTTCATAGCATCAACGGTTGCCTGATATATGTGTTTTTTGCAAAAATCATCAACCTCTTCTGTATAAAAAGGACTTGGTGAAAAGTTACCCATTCCACCTGTGTTAAGACCCTCGTCACCATCTTTTGCCCTCTTATGGTCCTGGGCTGATGACATTATTTTAATTGTATTGCCGTCAACGAAAGAAAGTACGGATACTTCCCTTCCTGTCATAAATTCTTCTATAACAATGGTATTACCGGCATCGCCAAACTTCTTGTCAAGCATAAGCTCATCAACGCCTGCCAATGCCTCTTCCTTGGTATTGCAGATAAGAACACCTTTACCAAGTGCAAGTCCGTCAGCCTTAAGGACTATAGGATATTCCGAAGTCTCAAGATATTTCTTGGCATCATCCGCAGAAGTAAATGTCTCATAAGCAGCCGTAGGAATATTGTATTTTTTCATAAGGTCCTTTGAAAATGCCTTGGAACCTTCAAGAATAGCCGCATTCTTACGAGGTCCGAATACTCTTAAACCTCTCGCTTCAAACAAGTCAACAATGCCGCCTACAAGTGGGTCATCCATTCCGATTACGGTAAGGTCGATTTCTTTTTCTGCTGCGAAATCTGCAAGTCTGTCAAATTCCATGGCTGAAATTGGAACACATTCCGCAAGTTCCGAAATTCCGGCATTACCCGGTGCACAGTATATTTTATCTACTTTAGGGCTTTTGCTGCATGCGTAAGCAATTGCATGCTCTCTTCCGCCGCTGCCTACAATCAATATTTTCATAGTACGTTATCCTTTCAGTTATCTGTTTGCAATCATATTTATTGCTTCAGGTAAAATTATCCATTCTGCCTGTTCCATAACTCTTTTCTGAAGAATCTCAGGTGTATCCCCGTCCTCTATCATTACAGGTTTCTGGAAGATAATTTTACCGGTATCCGTTCCTTCATCAACATAATGCACGGTTGCTCCTGTAACTTTCACGCCTCTTTGCAAAGCGGCTTCATGTACCTTAAGTCCATAATATCCTTTTCCACAAAAAGAAGGGATAAGTGATGGGTGGATATTAATGATTTTCTCAGGAAATGCTTTAACCATTTTCTCAGGGATTGCCACAAGAAAACCTGCAAGAACAATTAAGTCCGGATTGTATTTTGATACACCTTCAAGCAGTGCATCATTAAACACATCCCTGTTTTCATAATTCTTAGGTGATATACATTCATTTGGAATATTGTGTTCCTCAGCTCTTGTAAGTGCATAGGCATTGGCATTATTACTGATTACGCCCACAACTTCCGCATTCTTAATCTTACCGTTATCAATGGCATCAAGAATAGCCTGAAGATTGGTTCCGCCACCTGAAACAAGTACAACTACTCTTAACATAATGTTACACCTTTTTCGCCTGCAACTGTCTGTCCTATTACAAATGCATCTTCCCCGGCAGACTTGATTGCTTCTATGGTCTTATCTGCATCAGCAGGGTCAACTGCAAGAATCATGCCGACACCCATATTGAATGTATTATACATCATATGTTCGTCAATATTGCCTTTCTTAGCCATAAGTTTAAATAATGCAGGTACTTCGTAGCTGTCTTTTTTAACTTCGGCTCTTATTCCGTCAGGAAGCATTCTTGGAATGTTCTCGTAAAAACCGCCGCCTGTGATGTGGCTGCAGCCCTTAATGGTTACTCCGGCATCCTTAACTGCTTTAAGTGCCTTGACATAAATAATTGTTGGTTTAAGTAAAGCATCACCGAGAGTTGTTCCAAGTTCATCATAATATGTATCAAGGGATTCTTTTGTCATATCAAATACTTTTCTTACAAGTGAAAAACCATTGCTGTGTACACCTGAAGATTTGATTGCAACAAGTGTATCTCCCGGCTTGATGTTTTCTCCTGTAATAAGGTTCTTTCTGTCACATACACCTACAGAAAATCCTGCAAGGTCATATTCGTCCTCAGGCATAAGTCCGGGATGTTCTGCTGTTTCTCCGCCGACAAGAGCACATCCGGATAATTTACAACCGTCCGCAACACCTTTAACGATTGTTGCGATTTTCTCAGGAATGTTTTTTCCACATGCTATATAATCAAGGAAAAATAAAGGTTCACCGCCTGCACATGCAACGTCATTAACGCACATGGCAACACAATCAATACCGATTGTGTCATGCTTGTCCATAAGGAAAGCAAGTTTAACCTTGGTTCCGCATCCGTCTGTTCCGGATAAAAGCACAGGGTCCTCCATGTCTTTGATTGCTGCCATTGAGAACGCACCTGAAAATCCACCGATACCTCCGAGTACCTCCGGTCTCATTGTGCTTTTAACATGTTCCTTCATTAATTCAACCGACTTATATCCGGCTTCAATATCAACGCCCGCTTTCTTGTAATCCATTTTTATTTTTCCTCCATGTATTTTTTATATCCGACTTTTTCGATTTTGTCTTTTTTCTTCATAACGCCGTCTTTTAATTCATCTTTATATGCTTTGATTCTGTTAAGAAGTTCGTCATCACTTATTGCAAGAATCTTAGCTGCAAGAATTCCCGCATTGGCTCCTCCGTTAATTGCAACAGTTGCAACAGGGATTCCGCTTGGCATCTGTACTATTGAATATAAAGAATCAACTCCGCCAAGAGATTTGGTATGGATTGGAATACCAATAACAGGCATTGGGAAAATTGCCGCACACATACCCGGAAGATGTGCTGCTCCACCGGCTCCTGCAATTATAACCTTAAAACCTTTTTCCTCTGCTGTCTTTGCATAATCAAAAAATACGTCAGGCATACGATGTGCTGAAATAACAGTCAGCTCATAATCGATACCAAACTTTTCAAGCATTTCCGCTGCTTTGCTCATAACCTCAAGGTCTGAGTCACTTCCCATGACAATTCCTACTTTAGCCATTTTCTTACCTCGCTTAAATTCCTACAAATAATAACATTATTAAAAGTACTATTATAATACCATTAATCAGGCTTCCTATCAATGAAAAGGTATAATATCTGTCAAATTCCCTGTAACTAAGTAAACCGATAATCAGTCCAAATACAGAAAAGGCAAGTGCCATCAATGCCAGGGAACCGACTATTTCCCCGCCTTCGCCTCTTGCCTTAAATGAGAGGACAATTGAAAAAACAATCAGTACAATAGCAGCTGCAGCCATAATTGTAGCAGCAACGCCACCTACACTATGCTTCTTATTGGTAAACTTATACTTATGCTTTGACATTAATTAAACCCTCTTCTATTTAATTTACACCATACTGCTTGTAATAATCATCAATAGCAGCTTTAAGTGTATCGTCTATTATAACTTCGCCCTTATAAGGTCTGTTATATAAATGTTCTACAACCTCTGCCATTGTAACAATCGCAGTTGTCCTGATTCCGTAATTCTCTTCTATCTCTGTAAGTGCACTCTTGGTACCCTGACCTCTTTCCATTCTGTCAACGGATACAACAAGCCCTGTAACATTAACGTTACCCTGTGCTTTGATGATAGGGAGAGTCTCATTTATTGATGTTCCTGCTGTTGTTACATCTTCTATTATTACAATCTTATCGCCATCCTTGATAGGGCTTCCGAGAAGGATTCCCTTATCGCCGTGGTCTTTTATTTCTTTACGGTTAGAACAGTATCCTATATCTGCCCCATATTTATCGTTAAGTGCTATAGCTGTGGTAACCGAAAGCGGTATACCCTTATATGCAGGTCCGAACAGAATATCAAAATCTGTTCCGTACTTGTTATTAATAGCCTCTGCATAATATTCGCCAAGTTTCTTAAGCTGTGCACCTGTTCTGTAAAAACCTGTATTAATAAAGAAGGGTGTCTTTCTTCCGCTCTTAGTTACAAAATCACCGAATTTGAGGACTTTACAATCCACCATAAATTCAATAAATTCCTGCTTATACTGTTCCATTATAGCTTAAAACCTCCTGTTTATGGGGCTTTATTTCATTCTAATTATTATAAATTACGATGTATGCCCATTTGAATTTCATTCTAGCATAAAATGTTTAACGTTTCAATCTGTAATTCCTTGAGGTTACATACTTTTATCCAAAAAGCCACGGTTTCATAGAGATTTTCGTTTCAAATGCTTTAGGTAGTTTTTTTTAATCTCTGATATTATCAAAGAAATCCAATTCAGAATTAGTAAGTGAATTAGTTTCTGCCTTTTCTGCAGGAAGTTCTATCGTACAAATGAGATCAGCAATTTGGAATAACTTATAGTCCACAGGTTTTACTTTGCGGAATTCTACATGGGTATATAATGTACTGAATACCGATGTAAGGATTTTGGTGAGTTCAATCTGCCCATTGTCATAGTAGATAATAACTTTGTCAAAGCTGTTCCAAAAGTTCTTCTTTATTTATTATTGCCATTTATTCCTCCAAAAACTGTGCCCAACTCAGTTATGCTATTGTCCCAATTGCAAACTGATTTTCAACTTGAACTCTTCTCCCAATTTTTAAGTATTAAAAACTGAGGTTCCTATAAAAATCTCTCTATAAACTGTGTGGGAGACATAATCTCAGGCTTCTCAATTTCTATATCCGAAAAATCCTTATCTCCTGTTACAAGAATATCAACATCTTCAATAATCGCCGTGTAAAGAACCGGATAATCCTTTACATCCCTGATATCAGCACATTTGTATCAAGCATAATTCTCATCTATTTTACCACGCTTTCTTCCCTTAATTCTTTTATCATTGCCATTACATCGTCATCATTCTTAAGTCCAAGTCTTTCTGCCTCTCCTGCAAATGCTTTCTGGGCTTCCCGAAATGCGTCCATTGAAGAATTCATCATATATATTCTTCCAGACTCCTCAACAAACAATATCTTATCGCCATTCTTAATTCCAAGTTTTTTTCTGATTTCAATAGGTATGGTAACCTGACCTTTTGATGTTACTTTAGCTAATTCCATATAAAACCCTCCATTCTCCGGTAATGTATTCCTTACTTTCCTTACAACCTAATTATATCCCGTTTTCATTATTTTATCAACTTCGTTTCTCTATATTCCCAAAGATACATTTTTCAAAACACAATATAAAAAATCCATGCATTTGCCTGATTGCAAACACATGGATTTTATTGTTTGTTGAGGAGTCCGGAAGGATATATATGATGAATTTAGCAATTCGTCTAACTCATCCTCATTATCTGGTTCTGCGTCGGTTGAGTTATTTGTTGTGCCAAACTCTGTTGATATCCGTGTATCCGCTTGCCGGGGTAAAAATGAAAAAGTGCATAAGTGTGATATACACTGATATACACAGTATACATGGAATCCGGCAAAAAAATGTTGGGTTATGCCCGAGAAATTGCTTATTTCTCAAAAACAGTCGCCAAGAAAAGAAATACGGCACAGCGGTTTTTATGCCTTCTGTGCCGTAATTGTGATGTTTACGTGATGGATCGTTAATTGTTACTTATCTTTGATTATTTGACGGAATGTCTTTTCCTTTTATCAAATACCATTACACCTGTCAGAACACCGCCGCTGATATACAGCAGTGCAATCCAGAGGATCATATCACTGTTGTCACCGGTCTGCGGAAAATCCGGACCTGTCGGCTTGCCTGGCTCAGACGGTGTTCCCGTAGCCGGAATCTCAACTGCCGACTTCTTGTAGCCGCAAACCTTGCACTCCTCATGCTTGGAGCCCTTTTGCGTTGCGGTCGCTTCCTTGTCAACAACCCACTTGAAGTCGTGTACCGCCTTATCGGCCTTATCTCCGCAGGAGCACTCATGCCAGTGGTTGTCGGGATCGTACTTCCACTCGCTGCCGTAGCTGTGAGTATGCTCACCGTCGCCTGTGCCGCTATCGCGCAGAATCGTCAGCGTGTAGGTTTTAGCACCGATTTTCACGACAATGTCGGTTCTGCCGCTGTCGGGGATGGCAACGGTTGCGCTGCCGCCGGTGGACAGATCCTGTCCGTTGATGCTCACGGACTCGCCGTTTCCAGACACCGCTGTGACTAGCGTAGATGTTGCTCCGCTATCATTTTGCAGCGTATAGGTATAGTTCGTTCCGTTGGCGGTAAAATCGCCGAGCCCCACTGCCAGACCTTCAAAGGTCAGAAGGTCATTACCGGGCACTGTGGCTCGCACCACTACGCGGGTACCAAGCTGGGAGAAGGTGACGGTTTCCGTCTGGAAGGTTTCCCCGGAGATGGCACCGCCAATACTGGTCTTTTTCGTTTCCAGAACGGTTCCGGCAGCATCCAGCAGCGTGGCCACCAGCACTGCGCTAGTCTGAGGCTGCAGGGAGTTGTTACGCAGGGTAATGTCGGCGGTGCTGTGACCGTTGCCGTCGTTCCCCTGTGTCACATCCACTGTCATCCGCTCTCCGGTGCGGGCCAGTGCGCCGGTCATATGGACGCTGGCCTCGCTGTCACTGCCGTCATACTCCGGCAGGCGCTGATTGCTTCCCGTTCCACCGATCTGACCTTCCGCCCACGCCTCAGCGTACAGATAGGTACCCACATTTGGGATCTCTGTTTTGCCAATGGAGTTCATATACTTGCCCAGATCATAGGTCAGGTCCAGTGTAAAGGTTCCCTGATCGATGCGGGCGAGGGCGCTGTCTTCGGAAATTGTAATTTCATTATCACGAACCGATACACCGTTTGTGGTGCAGGCTACCTCTGCATGTTTGGTATGCAGATCATCGGCATAGAACGCAAGCTTCACCTCGCGACCATTTTTGCCGGTCAGAGTGGCGGCAGAGGAATTATAGAGGGTCATGCGCACCGTGCGCTTGCCGGCACTCTCCGCAATCACTTCCATTTGCGAGATTCCAATGTCGGGATAATCCAGATACACTGTGCCTTTTTCGTTGATGCCGCTGGTAGCGGTGATGGTATAGCCCGGGTTGGTCACGTGGTTCCCCACATGGTGCCAGACGGTAAGGGTGGTGCTTTCATTTGGCAGCAGTGTTTCCGTAAGGGTGGCGGTTTCCCCGCTGCCAATGCTGACCTTTAGGTTTGTCACATCATTCAGCCCGGTGTTGCGGATGGTAAAGCTAATAGGTGTCAGGCTGTTCAGCGCCAGCGTTGCATAATCCACACCGATCTGTTCCACTTCCACCGCATCGGTGACAAAATCAGAGGTAGCGGTATAGAGGTTCGTTTTCTCACCCGGAACGGTCACGCCGCCGATTACCTGCGGGTTTTCATCGTCATAGAAGGTGGCCTGAATGACAGCCTGCGCCTGATTGCTGCCGCTGACATAGGCATCAAAGTGGTCAGCCAGCGTGCGATCCGGCAGCTCTGCCAGTTCCAATGGTGCGGAGAGAGTATAGGTATTTGTGGCATAGCGCAGCTTGGCCGCCTTCAAAATGCCGTGATCTACCGCGCCGTTGACGTCATTGACAGTCTCATTCCAGACGATGGTAAGATCATTGAGGCTGCGATGATCCCTGCTGAGGGAAGCGAAGCGGAAGTCTCCGCCCACGACGGCGTTGCCGCTGTTAGTCAGGGCAGACAGAGAGCCAGGGAAACTGTTGGACATGGTGCCACTGCCGTCCACAGCCAACAGCTGGATATCGCTGCTGCCGTCTCGGACACTGTGCCAACCGATGACAAATCGGTCATCCCCGCTGCCGAAGTTGGCTGCAACGACCTGAGGGTTTTCGTCAAGATTGCTGTCACGGGTCGCCAGCATGGCTGTACCGGGAGTTCCGTCAGCAGCCACGGTACAATAGGCGATCTCGTAGGCGGAGGTATCTCCGGTTCCGCTGCGGTCCAGCGAGTAAACCGCCATAGCGGTTCCGTCGGGCAGCATGGCCGCATGCAACGCCTTCACTCTGCCAGTAGCACCGTTATAAAGCATTTGGGCATTGCTCCAGTCGCCGTTACTGCTGTCATAGCAACTGTACATGATACAATCTCTGGTCGTGAAGTTCAGCAAGTTGCTGCCCTGCGTACCAGGATCTGGGGTGTAGACGCTGCGCCAGAACACGATGGCCTTGCCGTCGCCGCCCACTGCCGTGACTGGTGCCAGATCCGGCGTGCCGTCGTTGGTTAGGCGGGTGGAAGTCCAGGTTGTGCCGTTATAGACGGACACTACGATCTCCGTGCTGTTCATCAGCAGGTTTTGCTCTTCCAATGTCACTGGATCACCGGCATTTTTACCCGGCAGGTCGGTGCCCATGCGAACCCAAGCAGCCGCCGCGAAGCTGTCAGTACCGGACAAAGAAACGCTCGTGTCGCCGTAGCCGGAGAATCCTGTAGGATTGTCAATTTTGCTGGAGACAGAATAGCCGCTGCCATTGAGGGTGGAGAAATGTGCCCGGCTGTCGTAAATACTGCTGCTGTTGCCGTCGTTGATGTAGGCCAATACCTTCCCGTCATCGCTGAGCTGTGGATAGGATGTTGGGTTGGCATTGGTCTGGATGTTTTCCAGTCCACTGGTGGAGTTCAGAGAGAACAGTCTCATCCGCTGCTGGGGCTGGCCCCAAGTACGGGCATATTGCTCCAGATAGTCCCGGCTTTGGAGCGTTGCACTTCCAGAAGCCACCTGCATTCCGCTCTGGGCCGCCGCCATCCGCAGCGAGGCAAGGCTCAGCCCACTGGTGGCGTTATTCCAGTAGTTGTCGATTGTTTTCCAGTCATTAAAAGTCTTGGTGCCTCCAAGGGTTCCGGAGGCGATCACCGCCTCGTAGGAGATAAACAGGAAGCTGGCCACAAATTTGATTCCCACTTCGCTTTGGATTCCCAGGGCCTGACCGTTGATCTGGCGCTTTGTCTCGTCGGCAAGATAGGTGCGGGAAAGGAACTTATTCTGACTGTCCACATCCAAATTGCCGAATAGACCGATCTTCAGCGCCACGACCGAATAGTCAAAGCCAATGCCGCCAAACGCGTGGACATAGGCGTTGATACGCAGCGTGGTCAAAAAGTCATTCACTGCCGTGGCCGTAGGATCACTCCAGGCAAGCTCTGTACCCTCGCCCTGCTGACCGTAGCGCACTGCGGTACGGAAATCCAGCTGAATGGCACCACCCAGCTCAAAGGTTGCTGTCAACGGCACGGGGCCAGCCATGGCGTTCACGCTGAATGTGAAGCCCACGCCAACGCCGGCGGTAAAGCCACCGCCTACGGTGAAAACCTCCCACTCCTTTTTTTCGGCGTTATAGCGGATTTCCGCTTCGTAAAAGCCCTCCAACTGCAAGTTGAGATCCGTGTTGGTGACCTTGCCGGCCATGGAGTTGGCTTTGTACTCTCCCTTAGGATTATAGGTACCCTTGGCCATCTGGCTCAGATCTCCGGTCCCGGGCACGCCCACTTCCAGGTTCTGCGTCAGCACATTCGCACCCAAGGCCACGCCGTCCTCAGAATAGTCCATGTCCTCCATCTCCAGCGTATTGTACCCGGCCCAAATCATGGCACGGAACACGGAAGGATCTTCGCTAGGGGTGATAATCATTTTGAACACGGATGTGTCCACCGGACCGCTCAGATCATCCAGCCGTCCAGTCAGCACCTTGAGAATGTTACTATCGCCCACTCCGCCAAAGTCAACGTCATTCACTCCACTGGAGTCCTTCATCGTCAGCAGAATACCGGTGACGCGGTCATCCTCTGTCACCTTGGGAACTCGGGTCAGATCAACGACCCGGAATGGCATTATTTTCTCTTGCAACAGGCTGCCGTTCAGGCTCAGCTGCGTTTTCATACCTACATCCTTGCCGTCGGCAATCCATCCGGAGGTGGTCATGGTGGCCTCTGTGAGGGGCAGATCGTTTTCCGCTACAGGGATGGATGAGAATGGGTATTGTTTGGTACTGCTGCTCTGGGTGGCAGGAAGAATGCCGTATTCGTCCGCCAGCTTGAGACTGTAATTCTTCGCATTGGCAATCTTCTCGCCCCAGAGGAACATGGTGGTGTGCAGGGTTGCTGTTTTAAAGCTGCTGTTAGGGCCAATTTTTCCAGTCGAGTTGCGGACATCCACCTTCTGACCGTTGGCAAGACCGTAATCAACGCTTTGCGCCACAATGAAGGGTTTGTTTTCCTCCCCCTCCGGCACGCGCTCCAGAGAGACAACGCCCTCTGCGGTGCGCATTACATCGTCCACGCCCAGCTTGCCGTTGACGGTCAGCAGCAGCGGATAGTACTTGTCGCCGTCAATTGCGCTGATCTCCAGAATGTACTCCAGCTGATCCAGAGCGGAAAGCGCCGTGGTGGTGCTCTCGCCCTTTTCGGCTGACCAGAACTGGGTGGAATCCAGATAGACGGTTATATTTCCCGCCGCATCCGTGGTATAGGTGTCGCCGGTGATGCCGCTGACAAGGGCTCCTGCCCTGGAGCCCAGCAGAGCTGTCTCGCAGTAGCCTCCGTTTTTATAAACGCCACCGCGAACGGTCACCGTTTTGTTCGCCAGAGGATTACCGCCAGGCGTGATGAGCGTCACAGATGCCCGGGCGACTCGACGAAGGCTGAAGGTATTCAAGGGATAAAGCTGCAGTTTTGTGGCATCCCGCTCGCCGGAACGCAGATTTTCTTTATAGATGGTACCTAAATAAATATCCTCGCCGGAGCCAGACCGCAGAGACACCTCACTGGCGATTCCGTTGGGTTCGTAAAGTGCCAGCACGCCTTCACTGTTGGTCGTGACCGTTTTAGGCACACCTTTGCCGTCGGTGTATTGCAGCGTTGTTTCCGCTGCAGGCGTCAACTGGAAGAGATAGAACTTATTTTGCAGCGTTTTCGCTGTCACCTGTACGTCGGCACGCATGCCCGTGGCGGCATGGGTAGCCGTGACGGTTGCGGTGCCGTTGGCCAAGGCAGACAGTGCCATTTTGGTTTCGGGAAGGTAGGAATCAAAGGAGAAGTTCCTGATGTCCTCATACAATCCTCCCTGCTTGTAGTTGACGGAAATGGCATTGCTGTTGCTGGAGAGCCACCGGATGCCGTCTTTAAAGGAGTTCCATCCGTACTCGTCATAGTTGATGCCTATGTACTCGATCAGCCCCAACTCCTGGCGCAGCTGCAAAATTTTAGCTGTATCGGTGGGCAGGTTGCCGCTGACCTTCGAGGTATTGTCCATGTTCAGCTTAGAAATCGTGTTTCCTTTGTCGTCCAGCACCTTCAGTGCGTCGGCATCGTAGACATACAGTGGGAAGGAGTCGGTGCTTGGAGATTCCTCACCAGGATTCTCCACGCTCAAAACCACTTGATAGGTGTCCTTTAGATTGCCGGCTTTCACACTCTGTAATGGCAGGGAGAAGCTTCCGGAGGTACCGAATAGGCGCTCTCTGGCCACCTCTTGGGTGTTTTTGTCCTCTGTGACCCGGGTAATGGTCAGTGTGGCCGGTTGAGAGGCGCCGTCAGTGGCGTTTTTCACCGACCAGTCGATATTGACGGCGACGTCGGTATCCTTGAGGTAAATGCTCTGGGGCGGTGTCAGCTTGGCCGTGGCAGGTGGTGCCTGCACGATGATCCAGGCAAGTGCCGACAGGCGGACGTTCTCACTCTCGGCGTTGGGGTGCGGCATGGATACCAATACCGTGTAGGCAGGGGTATTGCCGGTGGAGAGCTTGGAGAGCACATTCTCCTTGATCCGCACGCTGTTTTTATCCTTGCTGGCTGTATAATAAGTCGCAACGGGATTGAGGCCGCTCAGCGCCGCCTTATTCTCATAATTACCCTCATACAGGTCAATCCTGTACTTAAACTCTTTATTCGGTGCCATCAGCGCGGCGTTGGAGCTCCACAGTACGGTGGCGGGCTGATTTACCCGCGTCACGATGGACGAGCCGCCGGGAATCACCAGTGCCAGAGAATCGCCTGCCGTCACGGTATAGGGCTGTGACCGGCCCGTCACATCATCGGCAGGATCCTCAGTCCCGTTGTCCGCCGTAAAGGTAAAGGTGACGGATCCCACCTTGGTTCCTGTGGTGGCAACAACGCCGGTATCCTCGTTGATGGTGGCAATGAGCGGGTCACTGCTGCTCCATTTACCGGTGGTGTAGGTGGCCTGCTCACCGTTTTCCCCCAAAACCTCGGCCTTAAGCGTGGGGCGGGCGGCTTCGGCGAGGGAAATCGTATAGTTGGCGGGATCCGCTTCCGGGACAACGTTCACCGTGCTCGCGGAAACTTTCTTTGTCACCGTGAACTGCCGGGTCAGAGGAAGAACATTCACCCAGTTAGGAGCGTCTTTCGTGCCCTCGTTGGCCTGCAGCGTCACCGTATAGGTGCGGGTGTAAGCCGCGGGTGCGATTGCATAGTCGCTAATGGTGAAGGCTTCCTTCTCTGTGTCCAGATAGACCTGCAGATGGATTGGTTCAACCGCGGAGTCGTACCTCAGCTCGAGGCGGAAAGGAGCTTGCTTCGGGTCTGTGCCTGCCGGTGTGTGATAATTGCTGTATACGGTCTTGTAGGCCTGCTCCATGTTGGCGTTCATCGTGAACGATGCCTTGCCGTTGGCGTAGGTGGCCGTCAGCTCGGTGGGAGCGTTGCGCATCAAGACGCTCTTCAGCGTAACGTCGCTAATCGAGTCGCTTTGATAGAGTGCGGTATCCAGCGTATGGCCGAAAACATCTTCCACACCGGTCATATCATTGACGGTGACCGTGGTGGCATCCGTATCCTGCACTGGGTACCAGAGCATTGCCGTGACACCGTAGCTGTTCATGGAAAGCTCAGCGGCGGTATACTCTTTGCCATTGATGGTCACGCGGGCGTTTCTGAGATCCACGAACTCGTTAAAGGTAACTGTGATGGGCACGTGCTGTCCGCTGGCATAGGTTCCCGCCGGGGCTGTGACGCTTTGAATGGTGGGGGCGTCCGTGTCCACCAGCCTGGCGGAGACGTTGCTGGTCTTGGCGGTGGTGGTGGAATTTTGGATATCTCTATTTACATTCTTCAGATACAGTTCGAAGGGCAGATAGTACTGCTGTGCCCTTCTGTTTTGCGTGGTAGACTGCAGGGAGATGCTGACCGTACTGCCCTTGTTAATCGTACAGTCCAGCGCTTTCGTTCTGTCGCCGCTGAGATTCAGAGCTGTTCCATCGAGCTTGTACTCCGTCAGATAGAACGGGGCATAGTGTTGTGTGGTACTATTATAGCCATACGGCGCAGGGCCAGCATAGGCAGCTACATCGGTACTCCAGTCAAACTTGATGCTGGCGTCGATTTGGTATGGCTGATAAAATGGGGAGGAGCCGCCGGGAAGCACCGAGTTGCGGGCACCCTCCAAAATTCCGATGGTATTGCTTAGCGCAACGAAGTCCGGATTGTTGGCACCGTTGGCGACAGTGTATTTTTCTGCCAGCAAAGGAATAAACAAATCATCATATAATACGGTTGTATTTTTGAGTTCTTCCTCATAGTTCGGCGCGGTCATTTCTGTTTTTATTGCGGGGTCGTCAACCGTCTTTATTAGCTTGAGCTGACAGTGGTCGGCATAGCTGGCGCCGTCATAGAACACCAGATTTTCCGCATCGTAAAATTCAATCATCCCCAGCAGGTCGCCATAGGAATAAGAATTCTCGAGCCAGGCTGGGTTCCCTCCTCTGGTTGTAACCTCGACAGTGATTTTACAACCACCTAAACTGAAAGTTGAGCCTACGTCATAGGTCAGCTTGTAGGACCCGTCGCTTTGCTCGACCCCACTCACCGCGCCTATCGAGACCTCCACATTGGTGATATAATCGCTGAGCTGGCCTTTTTGAATGCGGTAGGAAAAGCCGGCCGGTTTTCCGCGGTATACAGTAAAAGTCCCGGAGCTCCAGCTGTTGTTTGCGGAAGCCCCCAGCGTTTGGCTCATCATGCCGCTCATATCCACCGTCTCAACGCCCACAGGCGCTGTGGCAGAGGCGGAATACTGCAAACTGATGCCCTGCAGCTCCAGCTGCTCCATCAGGCTATTGAGATTCTCCAGGGCTTCCCCGGTAAACTCCTTGTCGGAGAAATAGGTGTCCTTGATCCGCTGCAGCTCCTGTTCGATTTGGATCATAGTCTTCAAATCGCCCAGCGCCACCGGAGTCCCATCCACGTCGGCTATACGGGTGAGATCCGTGGCGGGATTTTCCAGCAGCTCCATGACAGCCGCCAGTGTCAACACCTGGCCGTCCAGCGTGATGGTTTGATCCACCTTGAAATTGCCGTCTTCATCCAGCAGCCCCAAAGCGTTCAGCATGGAAAGCACTTGGTCGCTGCTACCGCCGGTCAAGGCGGAGAGCTGCTCCAAAATCTCCTGATTTTCCTCAGGTGTGTTGCCCAGCGAATCGCTCACCGCAGCAAACGCAGTTGTCGGCAGCATGGTCAGCACCATGCAGCATATAAGTAAGATACTGAGTATTCGTTTTTTCATTGGATTTTCTCCTCCTTTTCGTGTCGTGCGGGCTTATCCGCTCCGCCTTTTCTACGATTTTCTCTGTTTCTAAGCCGAAAGCACAGCGCAGTGATGACCGCCGCCGCGGCAAAGGAAACGACGCCCACCAGCACATAGCCGCCTGCGTCCTCCCGCAGCAGCATCGCACCGAAGTTGCCCCATGCGGCGGTCTGTCCATGCACTACAAATGCGTCCGCCGCCTGCATCAGCACCGCGAACAGCAGCATACACGCGGCACTCAGCCCATAGATGCCGCGCCGCTGCCTTCGGCGATTGTTTTCTCGCACCCGCTGTTTGACGAGTGCGACCCGTCTTGCGGTATCGTACATATCGTTTGAACCTCCTCTCTGGATTCTTTGAAATGCGGCTTAAAAACCCTTTCACTTATATAGGTACAAAAAATCGAAAAAACTCTCACCCAAAACGCAAAATTTTTCAAAAAAAATTGAGAGCCGCCAAAAAGCAGCTCTCAGGGAGTGGATATTCGATTATTGCTTCCGTGATAATCGGAAAATGGATAGCCTTCCTGCCGCCACCAGCAGCACCGGCAGGGCGTAGGCGATGTACTGCGCCGCGCCGCCGTAGGCGATCAGCAGATTATAGATGGCGTGGAGGGTGATGACCGCGCCCAGCAGTCCGCAGGTGCCCGCGACCTTCAGCCACGTCCGCCGCCATGTGTAGGCAAGCCCGCCGCCCACAATCAGGCCGCAGAGGACGTGCATGGCTCCCGTGCCGAAGCCCCGGAAGAAGATGA
>ENA-OYWW01000217-OYWW01000217.1-human-gut-metagenome-genome-assembly--contig:-NODE-217-length-33696-cov-5.759966_pt1 | contig 33696 bp, 25 predicted proteins | sample MGYA00244817_ERZ653410 | MGnify/ENA primary metagenome ERZ653410 (study PRJEB26926, sample SAMN06164973) | human gut metagenome | biome: ENVO:00009003; feature: ENVO:2100002; material: ENVO:00002003...
CCCCTACACCGACGCGGACGAAATCGCGCAGGTTGTCGGCAGCGAAGAACATTATCAGAAGGCAATGGAAGCCGCGGAAAAGGCGGTCACGCTGGTGAAGTACGAGAACCAGCAGCCGCTGGAAGGTCAGCAGATTCTGGTCGTTGGCGCGCTGGCAAAGAACGTTGATGCGCTGTCGAGCGGCTGGAAGATTTCCTCCGAGACAGGCTTGAAGACCGAGGGTAAGTCCATCTACGATGCCATCTGCAAGCGGGCGGGTGCGGACAACGTGACCTACATCGGCGATGACGAAACGCTGATTGCCGATTCCTACCCGGCAGGCACAACCGCGATTGTCGTCGTCGGTGAAGCGAGCGGCACGCACGAACCCGCGTGGGGCACGGCGACGCTGGAATTCCCCGCAGAACAGCAGAATTTGTTGAAAAAACTCGATGCGTCCGGCGTGAACGTCGTGTCCGTCGTGCTGATGAATCGCGCGTATGTCATGACACCGGTGGATGCCGCGTCCGACGCGGTGATGATTGTCTACCGTCCCGGCGTGACGGCGGGCGCGGAAGCGGTGGCGCACGCGCTCTTCGGTGACTGCGCGATTTCCGGCAAACTGCCGTGGCAGATTCCTGCGACGATGGATCAGGTGATGCTCCAGCGCGAAGACCTGCCCAAGGACATCGAAAATCCGCTGTATGATTACGGTTTCGGCATTGAAGTGGCCGCATTCGGTCAATAAGCACTGAGGGAAAGAAAGGAAGTCCGCCATGGCAGCGATTACGATTAAGAACATGGACGTGACCTACAATAAGGGCAAGTCCTATGTCATCAAGGACATGAATCTGGAAATCAAGGACGGCGAATTCTGTGTTTTCCTGGGGCCGTCCGGCTGCGGCAAGTCTACCGCAATGTACTGCATTGCAGGTCTGCTCCACCCGGTTCACGGCGAAATCTGTTTCGGGAATGAAGCGATGAACCAGCTCGACGAGCGCGGCAAGGAAAAGAAATTCGTACCGCCGCAGGAGCGCAACATCGCGATGGTGTTCCAGGAATATGCGCTGTATCCGAACATGACTGTGCGCAAGAACATGTCGTTTGCGCTGGAAACGAAGAAAGCGCCGAAGGAAGAAATCGAGAAGCGCGTGAACTCGATGTCCGCGATGCTGGGTCTGGATGAACTGCTTGACCGCAAGCCGGCGCAGCTCTCCGGCGGTCAGCGTCAGCGTGTGGCACTGGGACGTGCGCTTGTGCGCGATCCGCAGGTCTTCCTGCTGGACGAACCGCTTGGCAACCTTGACGCGAAGCTCCGCGATCAGGTGCGCTATGAGCTGAAGAAGATTCAGACGCAGCTGGGCGTTACCACCATCTACGTCACGCATGACCAGACCGAAGCCATGACGATGGCCGATCACATCGTGCTGATGAAGGATGGTCACATCATGCAGCAGGGGACGCCGAACGACCTCTATGCGCATCCAAACAGCCTGTTCGTTGCGAGCTTTGTCGGCACGCCGCAGATTAACAAGCTGACGTGCAAGGTTGTGGAAAAGGGCGGTTCGCTGGCGTTCCAGTGCGGCGAACTGCTGCTGTCCGTGCCGGATGACCTGACCGCGCTGATGCAGCAGTACAAAGGCAAGGAGGTTATCGTTGGCCTGCGCCCGTCGGAACTGACGCTCGCGCCGGAAGGTCAAGGCGAAATCGAGGGTACGGTGGACAGCGTTGAGCCGCTGGGCGATGGCTTCATCGTGTACCTGAAAGCGGCGGGTCAGATGCTGGTGGCAAAGATTGCGGGCGGCAGCACTGTCATCGGCAAGACGATTTCGCTGAACATTGAAAAGGGGAAATTCCACATTTTCGACAGCCAGACGGAAGAACGGCTGAATCCGTAAATCCATTCCATGCTGCCGCGCAGTTCTGATTTGCGCGGCAGTTTTTTTCTACTATTTTCAGATTTGCGGGAAAATCGAAATTCTTTGCAAGCGCAGAGGACGGAGAAGGAATTCGTCTGGTGCTTGTCGAATAATAAACATAAATGCATATTCTGGTGCTGTTAGTTTGAAAATAAGACAAATATACAATTTCGCAGAAAGATAGGAGGACGATGGAGGATGAACGAGAAAATGGAGCGTCTGCTGACGATTTTGCAGGATGTGAACGACGAGATCGACTTTGCACATGAGCGGCATATGGTCGATGACGGGCTGATTGACTCGCTGGAGCTGATGAAAATCATTGTAGCGCTGGAAGAAGCCTATGACGTGCGAATTGACGCAGGAGAGGTGGAACCGGAGAACTTCAACAGCGCGGAGGCGATTCTGGCGCTGGTGAACAGCTGCCGGAAGCAGGCATGATGCGCTGTGTGCTGCCATGGCTGGATAGTTGGGCGGCAAAAAAGCCGGATGCGGCGGCGTTTGAGAGCGAAAAAACGTGCCTGACGTGGCGGCAGCTGCACGATACGGCGAAACGCATCGGCACTTATCTGGCGCGGCAGCTCCCGCCTCGCGTTCCCGTTGCGCTGTGCATGGACAAAAGCCCGATGACTGTCGCGGCGATGCTCGGCGTGCTGGAAGCTGGGTGCTTCTATACCATCATTGATGTGCAGATGCCGCAGCAGCGTGTCCGGCTGATTCTGGATGCGCTGCATCCGGCGCTTCTGCTGACTGATGCGGGCAAAGCGCCGATATGGGCGGATGCGGCTGGAAAACTGCCCTGCGTCTCCGCGGAAACAGCGGTGTCCTGCGACATTGATGAATCGCTGCTGGCGGCGCGTCAGCGGGACATCATCGATACCGATTTGCAGTATGTGCTGTTCACCAGCGGTTCGACCGGGCATCCCAAGGGCGTTGCGATTCGCCATCGCTCGGTGCTGGATTTCGTGGAATGGGCAGTCCCTGCGCTGCGGCTCGATGAAACCGTACGTTTCGGCAATCAGGCGCCGCTGTATTTCGACAACTCGGTGCTGGATATTTTCTGCACGCTCAAAAGCGGCGCATACGTCTACTTCCTGCCCCAGAGGGACTTCCTGTTCCCGGCACGGATGATGGACGAATTGGAGCAGCGGCAGATTAACACGCTGTTCTGGGTTCCATCGGCGCTGATGCACCCGGCGAATCTCGGCGTGGTGAAGGACGGGCGTCCGCGCGGGATCAAGCGGGTGTTCTTCTGCGGAGAGGTGATGCCGAACCGTCAGCTGAATATCTGGCGGCGCTCCCTGCCGGATGCGGATTTTGTAAATATGTATGGCCCGACGGAAATCACGGATGTCTGCTCGTGGTATCGTGTTGACCGCACCTTCGAGGATGGCGAGCCGCTGCCGATTGGCTTCCCGTGCGAAAATACGCGCATTACGCTGGTGGACGGCGAAATCTGCGTCTCCGGGACGTGTTTGTCCGCCGGATACTACAATGCGCCGGAAAAAACGGCGGCAGCGTTTGTCCAGCATCCGGACGCGCGGGGAATTCCAGAGCGGATGTACAAAACGGGCGACCTCGGCGCATACAACGAGCGCGGCGAACTGATGTTTCTTGGGCGCAAGGACAGCCAAATCAAGAAGCAGGGTTATCGAATTGAGCTGGGCGAAATCGAGTGCGCAATCAAGGCGTGTCAGGCGGTGACGCAGGGCTGCTGCTTCTATCAGGCTGCGACACAGCAAATCGTCTGCTGCTATTCCGGCGAGGACGACGAAAAGGCGCTTCGGGGCGAACTCAGGCGGCGGCTGCCGAAATACATGCTGCCGGATGTGTATTACCATCTGCCGCAGTTTCCGCAGACGATGAACGGAAAAATCGACCGCGTGCGGCTCAGACAGGAGCTGGGATTGTGAGCGTCGTATCCTTTGAATTTCTGGGGTTTCTTGCTGCGCTGGCTGTGGTGTACTACGTCCTGCCGATGCGCGTGCGCAAGTGGGCGCTGCTGGCGGGCAGTGCGGCGTTCTGGCTGCTCTGCGGCTGGCAGGGGGCAGCGTACCTCACGGCGGAAACGCTGCTGATTTGGGGCTGCGCACGCCTGATGGGGCGGTTTTCGGAGCGCAGGGGCGTTTGCCGCGCACTGCTTGTCGGCGGAATGGTCACGGTTTTCGGCGCAATGGTGCTGATGAAGGCGCTATCGCAGCTGCAAGCCCTGCCGGACGGCCTGCTTGTCCCCGTCGGCTTGTCGTACTTCACGTTCCAGAGCGTAGGCTACCTCATCGACGTTTATCGCGGGAAGGTCGCGCCGGAAAAGAACTATGCGAAAGTCCTGCTGTTTGCGGGCTTTTTCCCACAGATGACGCAGGGGCCGATTACGACGTGGAAGCAGCTGATGCCGCAGCTGGACAGCCCGCACCGCCTTTCACCGAATGGCTTTGTGTCCGGTGTGTTCCTGATGGCGTGGGGCTTTTTCAAGAAACTTGTCATCGCTGACCGTCTGATGCCGGCAGTGAGTGTGCTCGTGGCGACGGCGCAGGAGCTGCCCGGCTGGCTTGTGCGGCGACAGCGGCGATGTACGCCATCGTGCTGTATGCGGACTTTTCCGGCGGCATCGACATCATTCGCGGCGCGGCGGAGCTGCTGGGCATCGACCTGCCGGAGAACTTCCGCCGACCGTTCTTTGCCGCAAGCGTTGCGGATTACTGGCGGCGCTGGCACATCAGCCTCGGCGTGTGGTTCCGCACCTATTTGCTGTACCCGCTGGTGGCGAGCCGCGCTGGAATCGGGCTGGCGAAGGTCGGCAAGCGGCTGTTCGGCGCAAAGGCAGGGCGCGCGATGCCGGGCGCGGCGGCGTCGATGGTGGTTTTTCTGCTCATCGGCGTCTGGCACGGATTCTATTGGAACGCGGTGCTGTACGGCTTGTGGTTCGGACTGCTGACGGCGGCGGGAATGCTGCTTGACCCGCAGTTTCGGAAGATTCGCAAGCGCGTGACGGCACATCGGGGCGGTGCGGCGCTTATGAAGGCGTTCGGCTGGCTGCGGACGATGGCAGCGGTTCTGCTGGCGCAGTTTTTTGCCTGCACGACGTCGCCGGGCATGGCGTTTGGCATGATGGGGCGCATCTTCACCGATTTCGGCGCGGGTATGGCGCGTAATTTCCCGCTTGGAATGCAGGACGGCGTTGTGGCAATTGTGGCGGTGCTGCTGATGCTCCTGGTGGACATCCTCTGTGAAAAACAGCCGGATTTGCGCAAGAAGCTGGCGGTTTCGCCGCTGTATGTGCGCTGGACGCTGCTGATGGGGCTGATGTTCCTGACGCTTATCTTCGGCTGTTACGGCGCTGGATTCGACCGCGCAGCATTCCTGTACGCAGGATTCTGAAAAGGAGGGGAAGGCAATGACAGATGAAGCGGTCAGCCGCCGACGCGAGAATGCAGCATTTTTCCTCCGAATACTGGCGTTTGGGCTGATTTTCACGCTGATTTCGTGCGCTGTGCTGTATGTGCTGACGCCGAAATACGACTACGGGCCGGGCAGCATGATGAATCTGCCCCTTCAGCCGCGCAACACCATCGACGTGCTGGCGGTCGGCACAAGCACGACGTATGCTGCAGTGAATACGAACGTACTGTGGGCGAACTGGGGCTTCAGCGTGTATGATCTTGCGAGCGCGGAACAGCAGTATTGGCATACCTACTACTACTTGGAGCAGGCGCTGACAACACAGCACCCGAAAATCCTTCTGCTGGATGCAAAAGCAGCAACGTACCCCGACGATACGACCCGGCGCGGGCGCACGATTCTCTCCACGTCCGGCATTTTGAACCCGATTCGCCGCGCAAACGCGATTGCCGCAGGCGGTCAGCAGCCGCTGGACTTCCTGCTGGGCTATCCGCAGGTGCATGAGAATTGGAAGTCACTGACGGCGGAGAATTTCGCGTTTCCCGGCTGGACGGGCGGACGCAGTGTCGACTGGAAAGGCTTCATCGAATGCGACAAGATGGAGCATCACACGAAGCCAACGTTCTTCTGGACAGAGACGGGCAAGAAAATTAACGGGCGCGAGGCAGAATATTTCGAGCGCATCTGCGATCTCTGTGAAGCGCAGGGCATTCAAATCATCCTGATTTCGTATCCAAGCCCGGATTACGAAAATGATCATATGTATATCTGCACGCTGCGGAAGATGGCGGAGGAACGCGGCATTCCGCTGCTGAATTTCAACAATCCGAAGGGGCGCTTCGGCATTCGGTACAGCAGCGATTTCGCGGATTGGCAGCACCTCAATGTGAAGGGCAGCATCAAGCTGTCGCTGCGAATCGGCGAATATCTGGAAGAAAATTACGACTTGACAGACCATCGCGGCGATCCGAAGTACGATTCTTGGCAGCGCTGTCTGGAGGAATGGCAAGCGGCGTATCCGGAGATGGCAAACATGATTCGCAATGAAACGGAGGAAAAATAACGATGAAACGAAGCGTTCTTGACTATTTGGAGAACACCGCAAAGCGCTGCCCGGAGCGTTTGGCATGGGATGCCTCGGCAACGTTCACGTTCGGGCAGTGGTGGGACGCAGCGCAGCGGATTGCATCGTCGCTGAGCAGCCGGTGCGCGCGGAATACGCCGGTTGCAGTGCTGATGAACCCGCGCAGCGCCGAATGTGTGAAGGTATTCTTCGGCGTGTGGGCGGCGGGGTGCTTCTATGCGCCGCTTGACCCGATGCTGCCGCCGGAGCGCCTGAAGCTCATCATGCAGAATTTGGAGCCAACGGCGATTATCTATGATGAAGAAAGCCGTGCGAAAGCGGAAGCTGTTTGCCCGGATGGGTGCGAATGCGTGCTGTGGTCGGACGCGGCGCAGTCGCCCGTGGACGCGGATAAGCTGGCACAAATCCGGCAGACCGTGACGCCGGACCACCTTGCCGCGATTCTCTACACCAGCGGCTCGACGGGCATTCCGAAGGGCGTCGCGCATACGCAGGGGTCGCTCATGGCGTACACCGAAGAGACGATTGCGCGCTATCAATTCACCGAGAACACCGTTTTCGGCAATCAGTCGCCGTTTTTCTACGCCAATTCGATTATCGACATTTTCCCGCCCGCGCTGCTTGGCGCCAAGGCGTGCATGATTCCCGCGACAGCGCTGTCGTTCCCGAAAACGCTGGTGAATTACCTGCGGCAGAAGGGCATCACGGAGTTGACGATGACGCCATCGAGCTTCGTGCAGGTGGCAAACAGCGGCGTGCTGACGGAAAACTGCCTGCCGGAGCTGGAATACATGATTATGTCCGGCGAAGTGATGCCGTGGGCGCAGTTGGCCGTCTGGATGAACGCCGCGCCGAAGGGTCATGCGTGGAATTTCTACGGCAGCACGGAGATGTTCAGCGTGTCCGTCGGGAAGGTCGAGGGCAATTACGAGGCGGGACAGCTGATTCCGGTCGGAAAGCCGTTCCCGACGGTGAAAATCCGCTTCATGACCGATGATGGGCAAGCTGCCGCACCGGGCGAAGCAGGGGAGATGTACGTCTCGTCGCCGATGGTGTCGCAGGCGTATTACCGCGACGAAGAGCGGAGCCGCACGGTCTATGTTGCTGACCCGCTGGGGCAGGAGCCGGGTGTCTGGTTCCGTTCGGGCGACTACGGCTTCCTCGACGCGCAGGGACGGCTGAACGTGCTGGGACGCAAAGACAGCATGGTCAAGCATCATGGCTACCGCATGGAGCTGGGAGAAGTCGAAGCGGCGCTGCGGAGCATCCCCGGTTGTCTGGAAGCGTGCTGCCTGCTGGACAAGGAACAGGATGTGCTGTGGGCGTTTGCTGTGGGCGATTTGACGGAAAAGGCGCTCATGGATGCGCTGAAAACGAAGTTGGCGCGCTATATGCTGCCGGACAAAATCGTCCTGCTGCCGGAGCTGCCGCATACGGCGAACATGAAAATCGATCGCCAGACGCTGCGGAAGCGGATGACCGAACAGGGTTGACGTATGCTGAATATTGCAGGAAGAAGGACTGGATTTCCTGCTTGACTTGCATTCGCTCCGCGTGCCGGGGAAACGGACGACGATCCTGCGAATAACCAAATAGGACAATTGCTTTTTCTCCGCATTGATAATATGGAAGATAACCTGCCAAATCCGTAGAAAATGGGGAGAAACGTGTCTGTGCTGAATATTCCAAATGAACGGACTGGATTTTCCCTTTACCCTTTTTGTGGTTCTGATTATAATGATAATCAAGAGGTCGGCGCAAGGAACCCTGACAAAGAGAGGGAGGGTAGCAATCAGGAAGCAGGGATCTTGCCGACAGAGCGTAAAAGGTTTCTTGAAAAGGAAAGGAGTATTTTCATGAAGAAAAAGTTATCCCTGTTGGTCGCATTGACGATGATGCTGGGTTCAATGGCTGGCTTGGCAGAAGAAGCGAAGCAAGGCCCGACAGAAGCGGAACTGCTGGCGAAGCCGTGCGAGTTCGCCCTGATTGAAGCCAACGGCGAACAGCCCCGCTTGACTTACATCGAGGGTGTCACCCCGATTCTGGAAGTGGACGGCTACAAGTTCAAGGACATGAACAAGAACGGAAAGCTTGATCCCTACGAGGACTGGCGTCTGGACACCGAAACCCGCGTGAATGACCTGATCAGCCAGATGACCCCCGAAGAAGAAGCGGGTCTGCTGTTCTGCGTCAGCGCGAATCTCGAAACGGCGCGCTCCCTGATTCCGGATTTCAACCTGACCTGTATGCTGTTCAACCTGAACGGCACGCCGGACAACGTCGTCAGCACGCTGAACAACCTGCAGGCTGCGGCGGAAAAGGAACGCCTGGGCGTCCCGATGATTTTCACCTCTGACCGTGAGTTCAACGCTTGGGGCGGCTACATCGACAAGGCGCACATCGCCTACGGCACCGCCAATGACCCCGAACTGGCGTACAAGCTCTCCAACATCTACGGCAAGGCGATGGTTGCGGTCGGCATCCACGTCACTTTCGAGCCCTACGCGAACGAAATCGGCGCGCAGTACGGCGAGAACCCCGAACACATCGCGAACATCGTTTATCAGGAAGTTAAGGGCATGGAAGACGCCGGATTCGCGTCCTGCGTCAAGCACTGGATCGGCCGCGGCGGCGACTCCAACTTCGGCAATGCCCGCTCTGTGGCGCAGAACTTCGACAACTGGATGGTCGGCTGGAAGGCTGCGCTGGCTGGCGGCAACGAATGGGTCATGACCAACTGCGGCGGCACGGGCATCACCAATACCACCGACGTCAAGTGGGACTCCGTGACCATGAGCTACCTGCGTGACACCCTCGGCTTCGACGGCATCGTCGTGACCGACTGGTGGGCGCTGGGCATGCGTCAGCAGGTTTCCGGCGTCACCAACGAGGGCGTGGAACTGTCCGAGCAGACGGGTCGTTGGCTGTACAACGAAGCCCTGAAGAACGGTACCGACATGTTCGGCGCTGGCGGCATCAAGCATGGTGAAGAAATCAGCGAAAACACCATGTGGAACTGGCCGGACTGCATCGTGAATGGCCTGAAGGAAGGCGACGTGGAGAAGCAGTGGGTTGACCGCTCTGCCGCGCGCATCCTGAAGTTCAAGTTTGAAAAGGGTCTGTTCGAGAATCCCTACCGCGTGATGGACGAGGCGCTGGCTGTCGTCGCGAGCCCCGAATGGATCGCGAACCGCACTGCAATCCACACCAACGAAGACCTGCGCGCTGCGCGTACTGCGGAAGAAGTCGAGCTGGCTGAAAAGCTGCAGGCGAAGTCCGCTGTACTGGTGAAGAACGACAACGGCCTGCTGCCGCTGGCGAAGGGCACCAAGGTTTATATCGAATCTTCCTCCGCGGATACCCTTGACCACTACAAGACCTACCTGAACAACTTCGGCACCGTCGTGGAAAACCTCGAAGATGCGGATGTTGCGATTGGCTACTTCAACTCTGTTGACGACGCGACCGAACTGTTCGTGGAAGACGCGCAGGACGCTGGCAAGCCCATCATCCTGACCATGGTCAACAAGGTGACGGAATACGAACTCAAGAATGCGAACGCTGTGATGTACATTCCGTACAGCCAGAAGCCTGACCATGGCTCCGGCGAAGCGGGCTTCATCTACGGCACCGAACCTTGGATTTATGCTGACCTGATCTTCGGCGAACGTCAGCCTGAAGGCATCATCCAGAAGGAACAGGCTCGCAACAGCTGGAGCGACGCGGCTCAGTGGAAGGATCTTGCGGGCGATCAGGGCGCTTCCAACTACGTCCGTCTGCTGGTTCAGGCGCTGATGGAAGACGACCCGAACCACGCTTCCCCGAACAACTTCGGTGATCCGCTGGTGGTCTACAACTACTCCATGCGCTATGGCCAGAAAGGCGACTTCCAGTACTCCTGCCTGATTCTCCCGTCCGTGTACGAAGAGCAGGAAAGCACCAACAGCCGCGGCCAGACCGTCAAGAGCGTTGTGGGTACTGTGTCCGCCAAGGCTGGCGAAGAATTCATGGTCTACTGCCTGCTGCGCAACAATGGCGCGGACGATCTGACCTACGTTCAGGTCAAGGACGGCGACGAAGTGGTGGCTGAAAAGCTCTACACGGTCTGCGGCGGTTCTTGGCGCGTGGTCGAAATCCCCGTGACCATCGCGACGCCCGGTGAACACACCATCACCGTCGGCACGCAGTCTGGTACCATCACCATTGCTGAGTAATCCATCCTCATTCCTCCTCTGGGGGCGGGCTTCGGCTCGCCTCCACTTTTTCGTTCAGCAAATAGGTTTGTGCTGGATATTCCAAATTCAAATGCTGAAAATTCCATTGCACAGGCAGAAAAATCGTTGTACAATACCATTGAAAGCTGAAACAGGCTTGCAACAGGTGTCAACCAAACCGACAAAGGAGTTGTGTGAACGTGAAGAAGAAGTTAGCTGCTTTCCTGGCCATGATGATGGCACTGGTGACGATGTCCTCCGCGGCGATGGCGGAAGAAGAGACGCCCACCATTACAGCGCACAAGGCGAACGCCATCACGATTGACGGCGACTTGAGCGATTGGGACTTGTCCTCTCCGGCGGTGCTGGAAGATGCGTCCCAGATTATCCGCGACCTCAGCTTCTGGCAGGGGCCGAATGACCTGTCCGCGAAGGTCTACGCCGCGTATGACGAAGAGAACCTGTATCTTGCCTTCGACGTGACCGAAGATACGCCCTACGGCGCTATCGAGATGCTGCCGCTGGACGGCGAAGACAACCTGAAGGTCTTCATCTCCACCGATCCCACGGATGACCCGAACCGCACGGAATACCATACCAACGACTTCCTGCTGTTCCTCATCTGCGACAACAACTACTTCGATACCGCGTTTGACCGCACGATGGTCGCCAAGGAATATCGTCAGCGCTTCATCAGCAAGGGTATCGACGGCGGCGAAGACGTGCTGACCGAAGGCTACGAGCGCGCGACGCAGGCAACCTCCACGGGCTTCATCTTTGAAGTCAAGATTGCGTGGGCGAATTTCGCGAACAACAAGATTGCGGTCTATAAGCCGCAGTCCGGCGACGTGGTGAAGTTCAACGTGGCGGTCACCGACATTTCCTATCCCTGCCCCGGCACGGAGTACATCCCGCAGATGGCTTGGACGGGTACGCTTGAAATCAACACCAATCCCAGCCTGTGGGGCAACCTGGTGTTCGAGTAAGCAGAACAAAAAGCCTCATCATGAGGTACAGACGGGGCGCACACTGCGTCCCGCCTTTTTTTCACTCCGTAAGCAACCAATTGCTTTCTATCGCCATAAGGGGGATTCCATCGTGCGAAAATGGCTCATCGGGCTGCTGTTGATTCTCGGACTCTGCGCGGGCTTTGCTCAGGCGGAAACATACGTCGTTGCCGTAGACGGCACGGGGGACTTCCAGACGCTCACGGAAGCAGCTGCAGCGTCCTCCACGGGCGACACGATTCTTTTGCGCGCGGGCGTGTACGGCGAGCAGGAGACATTCCCGATTGTCCTTGACCATGCAGTTACTATCGAGGGCGAGGACGGCGCTGTGCTGGATTCGCCGCGTTTCAAGACGATGGTCAGCGTGACGGCGGACGGCGTGACGCTGCGGAACATCCGCTTTCAGGTGCGCAAGTGGGGCATCGTCGCGGATGTGAGCCGGGCGATGACGGTTGAGGACTGTGAATTTGTGCTGGGCGACGAGGAGTGCCGTACGTCCTCTACGGCGATTTGGCTGCGCGGCATGAAGGACTGCGCGATTCGCCGCTGCACGTTCCGTCAGGTCGGCATCTGTATCGCGGGTGACCCGCTGAGCGACAAGAGCGCGGGCAAAACGGTGCTGACGGGCATGTGCGAAGCCGGGGAAGATCCCGAATACTTCTCGACGCACGAGATTGCGGACTGCACCATCAACGGCAGACCGTATTACTACTTCGTCGGACAGGACAACCTGACTGTTCCGACGGATGCGGGCGGTTTGATTGCCGTGGAATGCGATAATCTGACGGTGCGGGACATCGACGTCTCTGACAGCAGCATGGGGCTGGAAATCGCGCGGAGCAGAAATGTGACGTTGGAGAACGTTTCGGCTGACCGCTGCGGCATTTTCGGTACATACCTCGTTTTCGTGCAGGGTGCGGTGCTGCGCAATGTTCACGTTGAGCAGACGAACCACGGCATTGACATCCGCGGCAGCCAGAACGTCGTCGTCACGGACAGTCTTGCGCTGAACTGCGACCAAGGCGTGTTTTTTACCCACTGCAAGGACTGCACTTTGCAGGATTCGCATGTGCAGGGCTGCGGCTTCGGCTATTTTGGCGCGGTCGGGAACGGCAACCGCATCGAGAACTGCACTTTCTCTGATAACGCCGACGGCATCTACTTGCAAAACGAGCCGAACGCGACAATTACTGTCTGCGACGTGCGGCAGTCGCGTGTGACGGGTCTGCGCATCCTCAAATCCAGCTGCGTCTGCACCGATACGACGGTGGCGGACGGCTGGACAGGTGTCATCTACTACGATTCGCACGACACGACCATCGAGAACTGCGATTTTTCGGACAACGCCAGCGCGAACATGTACCTTGGCAATGGGCGCGGCGCGACGATTCGGAACTGCCGCTTCTCCGGCGAAACGAAGGCGCATCTGGAAGTCGAAGGGACGCAGACGGACATGCTCGTGACGCAGTGTACCTTTACGGGCAGTCGGGCGGATATGCTCAAAGCAGCTTCCCACACGCTGCCGACTTTCACCGACTGCGCATGGAGTACACCGGGTGTTTTCTGGACAGGAAAGGAATGGAACGGCAGCACGGATGGAGACGCGCCGAATCGCAATTGCGACATCGTGCAGATTGGGCGGGAAGCGCCGCGCACGGATTCCGTTCCCTATGACACGCCCGAACAGGCGATAGACGGCGCGGTCAACTATCGCAAGGAAAACAGCGGGCGCTATCTGCTGCTCAGCCAGACGAACTGGACGTTCCGGCTCTTCGACTCCCCGTCAGAATTTGACCGTGGCGGCTGCGTGAACTTCTATCAACCGGATTTCGATGCTTCGGACTGGGCGAATATCTTTGTGCCGAGCGTATGGCAGACGCAGGGCTACGACCATCCGATTTACACCAACACAACGCAGAAGTTCGCGCGCAATTTCGGCAACAAAATCGGTTATCCGGCGGATTTGCCGATGGCGCCAACAACGTACAACCCCATCGGGCTGTATCGCCGAACGTTCACGCTGCCGGAGAGCTGGTCAGGCGAACGCATTTTCCTGACGTTTGAGGGCGTCGATGCGGCTTTCTACCTCTGGGTGAACGGCACGCAGGTCGGCTATGCGGAGGATTCCTTCACGGCGGATACGTTCGACGTGACTGATTACATCCGTTATGGCGAAGAAAACACGCTGGCGGTCAAGGTCTACCGCTGGTGCGACGGCTCTTGGCTGGAGGATCAGGATTATTTCGATTTGAGCGGCATTTTCCGCGATGTGTACCTTTACGCAACGCCGCAGACGTTCGTGCGCGATTACAGCCTTGTGACCGATTTTGACGCGGATTTCACGGACAGCACGTTCTCTGTAACGCTGATGCTGGAAAACCGCGGCGATGCAGACGGCGAGATTTCCGTCTCGGCGCAGCTTTACGATGCGGACGGGCAGCCGGTCGCATGGACGGTGGATGCAGCGCACGCGATACTTTCCGCAGGCGAAGCGCAGAGCGTCACCCTGAGCGGCGTTGTCAAGACCCCGCGCAAGTGGAGTGCCGAAGACCCGTATCTCTACACGCTGGTGCTGGCGGAAACGAGCGGCGCGGAAACAGTCTACGAAAGCTGTCAGGTAGGCTTCCGCAAAATGACCTACAAGACGAATGCAAGCGGCTGGTTTGAGGGTAGCACGGGCGACGCCGACCTCATCCGAATCAACGGGCAGCCGATTTCCCTGCGCGGCGTCAACCGCCACGAGACGCACCCCGAATACGGGTACGCCGTGACGCGCAAGGTCATGGAGACAGACATCCGCATCATGAAGGAGAACAACATCAACGCCGTGCGCACGTCGCATTACCCGAACAGTCCGTACTGGTATTATCTGTGCGATAAATACGGCATTTACGTTGTCGATGAGGCGAATCTCGAAGTCCATTCCAACATGATTTATGAAAACGCGCGCATCACAGAGTATATGTCGAACGCGGTTATTGACCGCGAGTACAACATGGTGAATCGCGACCGCAATCATGCGAGCGTCATCATGTGGTCGCTGGGCAACGAGTGCAAAAACCCGGAGATTCTGCGGACGATTCTGGTGCAGCCGTATGTCAATCAGATGGGCGAGACGCACGTCCTGCACGCCTACGATCCGACGCGCCCGTGGCACTACGAGCAGGCGCGCGATAACTTTGCGACGGGCATCGATGTCTATTCCGGCATGTACGAAACGGTCGAGCAGATGATTGCCTACGCTGAGGCGGGGCACGACACGCCCTACATCGAGTGCGAATATGAACACGCGATGGGCAACGCAATGGGCAACATGGACGAATATCAGGCGGCGTTTGACACCTACCGCAGCTTGCAGGGCGGGTTCATCTGGGACTTCATCGACCAGTCGATTTACCAGACCGCCGAGGATGGAACGCGCTATTTCGGCTACGGCGGCGATTTCGGCGAACGCGTACATGACGACAATTTCTGTGCGAACGGGCTTCTGCTGCCTGACCGCACACTTCAGCCGGAAATGGCGGAAGTTCGCTATCAGTATAGCCAACTGAAATTTGATGCGTTTGACGAAGACCGCGCGACGGTGCGAATGAAGAATTACTTCTTATTCACTGATGTGGCGGAAAAGTACGAATTCAGGTGGAACATCACGGCAGATGGGGATGTTGCGGCGGAAGGCGTGCTTCCGGCGGACGCGGTGTGCGTGGCGAATGTTGATGCGCGGACAAATCAGCCGGGCGAGCGTGTAGTCACACTGAATCTGCCGACCATCGCGAAAGAGGCAGGCAAAGAGTACTTCCTGAATCTGACGGTTGCGCTGAAAGCGCAGGATGGCTTGCTGAATGCGGGGCATGTGGTGGCTTACGAACAGTTCGCCATGCGGAACGACAACGAGTTAATGTCGGCTATGCCGGATGCTGCCATGACTGTGACGCAGGATGGCAATGTGTTGTCCATCAGCGGCGAGCAGTTCCGCACGGCGCTGAATCTGGAAACGGCGCAGTTGACGCGCTACGAAGCCTTGGGTGCGGACGGCACGTTCCATGCGCTGATTGCGCCAGGGGAAGGACCGAAGGGGAGTTTCTACCGTGCCGCGACGGATAATGACCGCGCGTTTGGCTCCGGATTGGGGCATATGAATGCGGCATGGAAAGAGCCGGGAACATATGTCGTCACGAACAGGGCGCTGTATGCGGGCGAAAACCCGATTCGCGTGACATTCGACGGCTGCTATCCGGCGCTGGAAAACACGCTGGTTTCGCTGGAATACCGTTTCTATGGCGACGGCAGCATTCGCGTGCAGATGCACCTGTCTGCGCCGGAGCATCAGCAGCTGATTTACATCCCCGTCGTCGGGATGCAGATGACGCTTCCCAAGGCGTATGAGCGGATGACCTATTTCGGCTGCGGGCCAGAAGAAAACTACACCGACCGGCACAGCGGCACGAAAGTCGGATGCTATGAAACGACTGTAACGGACAATTTCTTCCCGTACATGGAACCATCAGAAACGGGGAATCGGACGGGCGTGCGCTGGATTGCGCTGACGGACGAGACGGGCGAGGGTCTGCTGGCTGCGGCGGATAGTGCGCCGATGGAAGCGAGTGCGCTGCACTACACACCAGAAGCGCTCACGGAGGCAAAGCACCCGTACCAGCTGACGGCGACGGAGAACGTCATTCTGCGCCTGAACGCCGTGCAGATTGGGGTGGGCGGCGATAATTCATGGTATCGCATCATCGTGCATGAGCCGTACCTGACGCCGCTGACGCGGGATTACGACTACGCCTACATCCTGTCGCCGCTTTCCGCGAAGGAGGATGCGATGGAAAAGGCAAGGACAATCCGCAATTATCCGTAAACAAAAACATCGGGCAGTGAACGCGCAACGCACACTGCCCGATGTTTCTGTATTCGATTACAAATCCGTCTGGTCAAACGGCAGCACAAGGCGGTTGCTGCCATCCGTCCACAGGCGTTCGAGGTTGTAATATTCGTACTCCTCGGTGTGGAAGATGTGCACGAGCATGAAGCCGTAGTCGAGGATAATCCAGCGGCCTTCGTTCTGCCCCTCGCGGCGGCGAATCGGCACGCCCAGCTCCACCATGCGCTCATCCACATCGTCTGCCAGCGCCTTCACCTGATTGACCGTGCGCCCGGCCGCAATCAGCATATAGTCGCAAATAACGGTCATGCCCTGCACGTCCAGCGCGACAATCTGACCGGCTTTGTTCTTGTAGAGTTCCTGTGCAGCTTCCTGCACGAGCTGAAGATTCTGCATAATATTTCTCCTTCTGATAATTCACTTGGTTTCGGGAAGCGTTTTCAGCCACGCAATGGTTTGCAGCGTCAGCGGATGCACCGTTTTCCCGCTGCTGCGCAGATAGTTCGCTGATCCTTCCAGACTGGTTAGCAGCGCCTTTTCCAGCGAAAAGCCCGCCAGCATCCGCACTTTGTCAAGCAGCGGATAGGATGCGCGGGTCGGCTCAATCTTGTCCGCCAGCCAGATGACCATGTCCAGCTTGCTCATGCCGGGGCGTCCGCTGGTGTGGTTGGTGATGGCAGAGAGAAGCTCCGGGTCGGTGATGCCGTAAACATCCTGCGCCTGACATGCCCCGGCGACGGAGTGGAGCAATGCGCCGCTTTGCAGAATGTCCGGATCAACCGTCAGCTGATGGTCACGGCAAAGCTGCTGCATGGCACTGAGCGGCAGACATTTCGCGCAGTCGTGCAGAAGTCCGGCGGCTTCCGCCTTGGCCGGGTCAAGATGGTGCGCAATCGCCAATTGCCGCGCCGTGTGTGCCACCGCCAGCGAATGCATAAACCGATGCTGATTCAGGTCGGCGAAGAGGCGGTCAAGCCACTTGTCTCCTTGCGGGACGCGCGGCGACAGCCCGTACAGCCCGCGCACCTTGCAGTATTCCCGCACGGGTACGCTGCAATGCGGCGTTGCCTGACCATCCCGAAGCGCCTGCCGCAGTTCCGTGGAAGACACATCCACCACGTCCGCGTCAAGCGCCACGAAGCGCCCGCCGAGCGCAATCAGCCGCCGCTGCTCGTCCGCCAGCACCTTGGGCGACACGCTGGTCGGGCGCGGGCAGATAACGAAGGTGCACAGCGACAATACCTGCTCAAAATTCCGCCATGTGTGCAGCTCCATCAGCGTGTCCGTACCAATCAGGTAAAAAAGCTCTGCCTTGGGATAATCCTGATGCAAAATGGACAGCGTATCTACCGTATAGATAACGCCTTCGCGGTCGATTTCCGCGCGGCACGGCGTCAGCCCGTCATGCAGCGCACAGGCGCAGCAGACCATGCGCCAGCGATCTTCCGCAGGGGTGATGCCTATCTTGTGCGGCGGATTGCCCGTCGGGAGTACCAGCACGCGGTCAAGATGCGCACCCTGCATGGCGGAAAGCGCCATATGGATGTGCCCCTCGTGAATCGGGTCGAACGTGCCGCCTAAAATACCAATGCGTTCTTTTGCCATGTGATGGCAATCCTCCTGCTTGTGCAAGTGTACATTCCTATTATACCCGAAATTTCGGGAATTGTAAAGGCGGAGAAGCGATGGAAACGGGATTCAAGCGCAACCTGCTGGCGGAGCTGCTGGACAGTGTGGGGCGCGGTGTGCTGCTGATGGCGCTGGGCATCGGCTGGTTTGTGTTCCTCTGGGGATTGAACCTCCCTGCGCTGCTTGCGGGCATTGCACTGGGCACGCTGCTGCTGCTGCTGCGCCGCCTTTATCGTCAGACGACATTGGTGCGGCGCGAAACGGCACTCCGCTGCCGCATCGGTGGCGAACTGCTGCTGGAGAAAATGCTGCTTTCGGAGGCGAAGGAAGCCCACTTTCAGGCGGCGCTGCTGCTGGAGGAAAAGTGGCCGCTCCGGATGCAGCGCATTACGGCAGACGGCGCGCTGTGCAGGCAGGAAAAGCCGTCGGGCGGCGCGGAAACGCTGCTGGTGCAGTGCGTTCGGATGCCGCCGGAAGGGGAGCTGTCCATCGGGCAGCTGGTAGAGGCACACCGGGCGATGCAGCGGCAGCAGGCGAATCGGGTCGTCCTGTGCGTGCTGGGAAAAGCGCCGCCGCGGGTGATAGCACGCGCCGAGCAGATGCCGACGCCCATCCGCGTCATCCGCCGAGAGACGCTGCTGGCGCTGGCGGGGCGGCTTTCCCCCGCGACGGATGCGCAATTGGTGGCGCTGGGGCAGCGAAAACGGAGAACGCCGCAGCGCGGCAGCCTGCTGTCTATCATGACGCAGCGGGAAAAAGCACCACGCTACTGGGGCTACGGGCTGTTCATGCTGATACTTTATATCCTCACTGGAAGTGCGTGGTATGCCATGCCGGGGACGGTCTGCCTGACGCTGTCGGTCGTCTGCCGTTCCGGTCAGGCGGAAGAGGCGCGGCTGTAATCACATCAGCGGCGCAATCGCCTTGAGAAGCGCACCAGCAACCTTCATCGAAAGCTTGTCGTTTTTCAGGCGCTCAGGTGTCATGCGGCGGCACTGCTTCAGTGTATGCTGAAAATCTGCCTCAATGTCCGCGATGCACGGCACATCCAGCATGTACGCCGCGCACTCAAAGTGGTGGTACAGACTGCGGTAATCGAGGTTAATCGTGCCGACGACGGCCTCTCGGTCATCCGCGACGAACACTTTTGCGTGGACGAAGCCGGGGGTATATTCGCTGATTTTGACGCCTGCCTTCATCAACGAAGCGTAATGCGTGTGCGCCAGCGCGAAGGCGTACTTCTTGTCGGGGATGCCGGGGAGAATCAGGTGGACGTCTACGCCGCGCTCCGCCGCGTATTGCAGCGCCGTCTCCATGTTGTGGTCGATGATGAGGTAGGGCGTCATGATGTGGACGTATCGCCGCGCGCGGGAGAGAATGTCGATATACACCTGCTCGCCGACTTTGTTGCCGTCCACCGGAGAATCCGAGTAGGGCAGCACGAACCCCGGCGCGTCCATGACGGGCTTTGTCGGATATGCCAGAAAGCGCGACGCTTCCATCGCGTGCTCGTCAATTGCCCACATGTTCAGGAACATCAGCGTAAAGCTGCGCACCGCCTCGCCGCGCAGCATCACCGCGGTGTCCTTCCAGTGCCCGAAGCGCACGACGCGGTTGATGTACTCGTCCGCCAGATTCACACCGCCCGTGAACGCCACCTGCCCGTCAACCACGGCGATTTTGCGGTGGTCGCGGTAGTTGTAGTGCGTCGAGACGAACGGACGGACGGGCGCGAACATCTTGCACTTGATGCCCAGTTCCTGCATCCGGCGGGGATAATCGTGCGTCAGGTGGGTGAACTCGCATGTGCCGTCCACCAGCACGCGCACCTCCACGCCCTGCTTCACTTTTTCCACCAGTATGCTCAGCACCTGCCCCCACATTTCGCCTTCTTCCACGATAAAGTACTCCAGAAAGATGAAATGCTTCGCCTGCCGAAGCGCGGGCAGCAACGCGGCGAATTTGTCCTCGCCCAGCGGAAAGTACGTCACAGCGGTATGCTCCCAAACAGGATAGCAGCCGCTTTTCGCGATGTAGCTTGCCATGCGCGCAATCTGCGGGTCGCGCTCTTCCAGATGCTGCTGGGCGCTGGCGTGTGCGCGGAGGTCGCTGCGCCCCTCGCGAATCAGCTGTGTCGTCCGCTCGCGCAAAAGCCGATGCCCTATGTCACTCTTGGTGTATAGATAGAACAACGCCCCGAACACCGGCGCAACGCTGAAAAACACCAGCCACGTCAACTTCGCGGTCGGGTCGCCTTCGCTGTTGAGCAGATAAATGACGATAATGGCGTTGAACACAATCGTTCCGCCGAAGAAATGCGGCAAAAACTCTGCTGCCGCGCTGAACAGCCCCAGCAGAAGCGCCAGCTGCAGCAAAAATAGCAGCACAATCAGCCCCAGACGACTGAAAATCGCCTGAATCAGGCCACGTTTGCCCTTGCGCAGAAGCCGCATTCCCTTGCCTTCCTCGCGATCGTTCATGAAGCCGCCTCCTGAAAATCAATGGGAAATCATATGATTTATCCTACTGTCTTTTTGCCTTTCTGTCAAGTCTTTTGCCGGGCTGATTGACAGAAAAGCTGTTTTCCGTTATAATTAGGAGTGAATCAAGCCGGAGCGATGAATACAGAAAGGGATGTTGATGATGTCTTGGGAAGAAAAAACAACACAGGCAATTGAAAATCTGCTGATTTACGCATCGGCAAAAGGGCTGATAGAAACGGTGGATATGCCGTACTTCCGCAACCTGCTGCTCGATGCGTTTCAGCTTGATGCCCCCGCCGGCGATATTGTGCCGATGGCGGACGTGCCGCCGACCGCGACGGCGCTTCTGCGGACGCTGTGCGATTTGGCGGTCGAAAAGGGCCTCATCGAGGATATGACGTATGCGCGCGACCTCTTCAGTGCGCGCCTGATGGGGCTGCTCACGCCGTCGCCAAGGGAAGTACGCGCGCACTTCCAGCAGTGCGTTGCGCAGAATCATCCTGAGCAGGCGACGGAGGATTTCTACCAGATGTGTCGCGCGTGCGATTACATCAAGGTTGATGCGATTGCGCAGAACGTCCGTTATTTTGCAGATACGCCGGCGGGACGGCTGGAAATCACCATCAACCTCTCCAAGCCGGAGAAAGATCCTAAGGAAATCGCGAAGCTGAAGAATGCGCCCAGCGTCGGCTATCCGAAGTGTATGCTGTGTGTGGAAAATCCTGGCTATCATGGTCGCAGCAACTTCCCGGCGCGGCAGAACCACCGCATGGTGCCGCTGTCGCTCGCGGGGCAGACGTGGTATCTGCAGTATTCGCCGTATGCGTATTACCCGGAGCATTGCATCGTGCTGAACAGCCAGCATGTGCCGATGCGCATTTCCCGCGGCACATTTGATCGCTTGTTTGACTTCGTGCAGCAGTTCCCGCACTATATGCTCGGCTCGAATGCGGATTTGCCGATTGTCGGCGGGTCTATCCTGAATCACGACCATTTTCAGGGCGGACGCTATCATTTCCCGATGGACGATGCGAAAGTTCGCTGCCAGATGAAGTCTCCGGTGCCGGGCGTTTCGGCGGCACTGCTCGATTGGCCGATGTCCACCATTCAGCTCAGCGGCACGGACGAACAGACGCTGATTGCCGAAGCCAGCCGGATTCTGGACGCGTGGCGCGGGTACAGCGACGAAGCGTGCGGCATTCTTGCGGAAACGAACGGAACGCCCCATAACACCATTACGCCGATTCTGCGCAAAGAGGGGGAGCAGTACCGCCTGAATCTCGTTCTGCGCAACAACCGCACGAGCGAAGAGCACCCGCTGGGCATCTTCCATCCTCATGCGCCGCTGCATCACATCAAGAAGGAGAACATCGGGCTGATTGAGGTGATGGGGCTGTTCATCCTGCCGGGTCGTCTGAAGACGGAGCTTGCGGCGCTGAATGGCTACCTGACGGGCGAGAAGCCGCTGGTGCGTCCGGCGGAAAGCGACCCGTGCGCGAAGCACTACGACTGGCTGACGGAAGTTGTCGCGCGGCACGGACTTGTCCAAACGTCGGCGGAAGCGGAAGCCATCCTGCGGCAGGAAGTGGCGCTGGTGTGCGCGCAGGTGCTGGCGGACGCGGGTGTCTACAAGCGCGATGAAGCCGGATTGGCGGGCTTCCAGCGCTTCATGAAGGCACTGGGCTACGAAGCATAATCATACTATTTCCAGATTCAACTGCACCATCTGCTTGCGCCTTTTCCTTTCTGGCGTCCGCTCATTCCACTTAGCGTAGCGCTGCTACGCTGCGTTTCATTCACGTTAGCCAGAATGAAAAATTCGCGGCGCATCTTGGTGCATTTTTATCTGGAAATAGTATCAAACGCCGTGTTTCCAAGATCGGAAGCACGGCGTTTTGCGTACAGAAAAAGGGGAGTCCCGCTGATGCAGGATTCCCCCATGTTAGGAAACGATTACTCCGCCTTGACCACAGCGTCCAGCGTGCAGCCCTTGTCGAATTCGATCGTGCCCTTGTAGTTCTTAATCGTGCCGCTCACAGTGATGGTGTCGCCAACCGCCAGCGTTTCCGCGCCTTCGCCGGACAGACGGTAGCACTGCACCGCATAGTCGGTCAGACCGCCGGGAACGATGGTCACGGTGATGTTCTTGTACTCGTCGCTCCAAGCAGTGTCGATGCTCGTGATGACGCCGGTCATGGTGGAAGCGTCATTCATGGACAGACCCGCTTCCAGCGCGTAGGCGCTCACCGCCAGACGGACGCTCGCCACGGAGTCCGCAGGAACGGTCACGCAGCCCTTGTCGAACTCGACCGTGCCCTTGTAGTTCTTAATCGTGCCGTACACGCCGACTACGCTGCCGACTTCCAGCGCCTGCGCGCCCTCGCCGGAGAGGCGATAGCACTGAATGGGCTGTTCGGTCAGACCGTCGCAGACGATGGTCACGGTGATGTTCTGGTATTCGTCGCTCCACGCGGAGTCAATGGAAACCACTTCGCCCACCAGCGCGGTCGGAGCCGTCATGGCAACGCCCGATTCCAGCGCGTAAGCCGCGTCTACAATCGCTTTCTGACTGACGATTTCGCCGTAGCCGACCAGCACGCAGCCCTTGTCGAACTCGATGGTGCCCTTGTAGTTCTTCAGGATGCCTTCGACGGTAATCGCGTCGCCCACCTGCAGTTTTTCCGCGCCCTCACCGGTCAGACGGTAGCACTGGATGGGCTGATCCGCCAGCTCACCCACCTGAATGGTGACGGTGATGTTCTTGTATTCGTCGCTCCACGGGGTATCAATCTTCGTCACCGTGCCGTAGAGACGCTGGGTGTCTTCCAGCGCCAGACCCGCTTCCAGCGAGTACGCCGCCGCCACGATTTCTTCGTAGCTCATGCCTTCCAGAATCATCGCAGCAGGCACCTTGTGCGCGAAGGACACGCTCAAGGTTTCGCTAGCAGCGTTCGACAGGGTGGCCGTCAGGGTGTAGGTCACTTCTTCGGGATTCTTTTCGTCCACATCGATGGTGACCATCTTGTTGTCCTGCGGAACAATCTTGATGGTGTCGCTGTCCGCTGTCCACGTAATCGGGAATTCGATGCCGCCGATGTTGATGACGCCGACCACTTCGTAGTCGCTCATCGTCGTTTCCGGCAGATCCTTGTACATCATGAACAGGTACGTCTTGGCCGCTGCCAGATCTTCATCCGTGGTTTCCGCCATCGCGGCGCAACTGAAGCACATCGCCAGCAGCATGAGCATCGCAAGGAATTTCTTCATGATTGTTTTTCTCCCTTTCCTTGATTGTCAGGGGTGTTATTCTGCGAGAAGGAGTCCGGTTTCGTAGACACGCACAGCGACGCTGCCGCTCGAATGCTCGACAAAGCCGCGCACGGTGATGGATTGTCCCACCATCTCATCGGTCACGAAAGACGACGGCGCAATTACGCTCATCTGCTGTCCGTCCTGTTCAACGGTCAGGTACGCGCGGCTGTTTTCGTCATCCCGGCTGATGGACAGCACATGCAGTTTGTGCAGCTCGGCGCTTGTGTTCTGCGCCAAATCCGCATGAGCATAGGCAGCTTCCTCACCATTTTCGTCCGTCAGCAGGGTCTGCGACATCAACTGGGCGAGCGTCGTCTCGGTGTAGTACGGCTCGTGCCCTTCGCTGAGCAGCTGAATGTTGCCGGGGTCTTTCGGCTTCATCATGCGGTAGGAGACGTCGGAAATCTGCCACTGGTCACCCGCCGCGTAGTACTGCACCGAACCGACGATGCGCACTTCATTGCCGGGGGTGAGAATCGACAGCCCCTTGCCGCTGAGGTTGAAGCCGTAGTAGACGGAGATGCCGAAGACGATGCCGCTCTCCGCGTCAAGGCTTTCGACATACACCGAATTGTTGTGCGCCAGCGTGACGATGCCGTTGAAAGCGACCTTCTTGTTCTGGTACGCTTCCGGATGGCAGCGCAGTTCGCGCAGGGTCAGCTCGATGGCGTCGCCGTAGTAGAAATCGGGGTCAGGCTGACCGGAGTAGAGGTTCAGCTTGAATTGCCGCGCCTGATCCAGCGCGCTTGAGCAGATGCTGCCGTACTGGTTGTTCGCGGTGGAGTACGCGCGCGCATAGCCGTTTTGCAGCAGCTCCAGATTCAGGTTGCGGTATTCCGCGCCTTCCGACGGCTGATACCACACCCAGACCAGCATCCGGCCGCCAGTGGAGTCAAGCTCCCAGCGGTCAGAATCCGATTCCAAGATGATGGACACTGCCGAAGCGAGCTTCTCCTGGGTGAAATGCGACGCGGCAACGCCGTATTCCTCAATCTTGCCGGTGGATTCGGGGGTGTTCAGCGCCAGAAAGCGCGCTTTCAGCACACCGTCCGCGCAGACGCTTTCCGGCACATCGAAATGCACCGTATCGCCGTCAACATGCGTCCTGACGGTCGCACTTGTTTTGGCGGTTGCGGAGGACATGTTCAGCTGAAGCTGTGCCGCATAGTCCACAAAGCCATCATCGGTGGTTTCCGCCGCCGCGCCTGACGCCGTGCAGAGCAGCAGCGTCAGGGTCAGCAGCAGGGAAAATAGATTGCGGAGTGTTTTCATCTGCGCGCCTTAGATACCAAAGCCCGCGATGGACTGTTCGCACTTGGTGATAGCTTCGTCGAAGCGCTTCTGGATGAGCTCGTCCAGCTTCGCATCGTTTTCCGGCTTGGTCAGGTCGCCCAGTGCCGCAGCATCCGTCATGCAGCCTGCCATCAGTTCGCCAACGCGGCTGCGTGCTTCGGAAGAGCCGGGGAACGCAGGAGAGGTGTAGTAAGCGTCAACCTGCTCCAGGCAGACCTTCGCCGCCAGCGCCGCCACGTTGTCGCCGCCGTCCGCGCCTGCAACGAATTCCGCATAGACTTCGTTGTTCGCAACGGACTTGATGACCGGCACATAGCCGGACGCCATGGAGAATTCAGCCTGGAAATCAACCGTGGTGGTCAGGTACTTGACGAACAGCCAGGAAGCGGCCACTTCCTGCGCATTGGACTTCTTGAAGATGCACAGGCTCGGGCCCTGAGAAATGACCTTCGCGTTGCTGGCATCCACCTGCGGGATGGTCGTGATGCCCACTTCAAAGGGATAGTTGCCGTCCGCACCCTTGGTCGGACGCTGATGCGTCGCGCCGGCGGAGGAACCGATGGACATGTAGCTCTTGATGCCGGAGTCGGAGACGAACAGACCGGAGGTGTAGCTGCCGTAGATGGTCTGGGTCGTCACAAGCCCCTGATTGTACCACGTTGCGAAACGCTTCACGAACGCGCGGTTTTCGGGCGTGTTGAACAGGAAGTGTTCGCCGGTGGCGCTGGTGTAGGGGGTCTTGAGCTGCTCCGTCATGGTGATGAACCAGTTGTTCTCGGAGTCATAGCCCAGCGGGATGCTGTACGGATCGATTTCGACGATCTTGTTGCACAGCGCTTCCATCTCGTCCCAAGTGGTGGGCGGGGTCAGACCGTTGGCGTCGAAGAACGTCTTGTTGTAGTACAGCACTTCGGTGGACTTGCTCATCGGCAGCGTGTACATCTTGCCATCGCCGAACTGACGGCCTTCCTCGTAGTACGCGGAAATGAAGTCGTCCTTCTGCTCCTGCGTCAGGCCGAAGGTTTCGGTCGTGCCGTCGGCGCGGGTGATGGTCGCCGTGCTGTCAATGTAAGCATCCAGCGGCTGCACCGCACGCGCGAGGTTGTACAGGGCAACGTGGTCCGGGTAGCAGTAAGCGATGTTGGGCTGGCCGCCGACAGTGATTTCCTTGGAAATCTGGTCGCGGACATCATCGTAGCCGCCAACGGAGGTGTAGCTGACATGGATGTTCGGGTAGAGCTTGTTAAACTCTTCGATGTACGTATCCAGCACGGGGGTCAGGTTGGAGCCCATCGTGTTGTAGAAGGTGATGTTCACCTCGCTGCCGTCGTAAGCAGCGGGATCGCTTGCGGATTCAGCAGAACCGAAGCAAGCAGTGCAGGCCATCAGCATGGTCAGCGCCATGAGAAGAGAGAGGAACTTCTTCATGTGTCTTTCCTTCCTTTCTGGTCGAGGGAGACAAAAAATTGTTAAAGGCGGAAATCCGCCGATTAACCTTTGATACCGCTGCGGCTGACACCCGACATGATGTACTTGCGCAGGAAGATGAACACAAGGAACAGCGGGAACGACACCATCGCGACCGCCGCCATCTGCACGGGATAATTCGTTTCGCCGGTGGAGCTGTTGAAGGCGTTGCGCAGACCGTTGGTAATCAGCTTGTGCGCATCGTCATTCGCCACCAGACGCGGCCAGACGTAGGAGTTCCATGCGCCCATCATTTTCAGGATGGTGATGGAAATCAGCGTCGGCAGGGAGAGCGGCACCATGACCTTCCACAGGTACTTGAAGTCGCTCGTGCCGTCTACCTTTGCCGCAAGATACAGTTCGTTCGGAATCTGCAGAAAGTTCTGGCGCAGCAGATAGATGTAGAACACGCTGACAAGGAACGGCACAATCAGCACCGTGTAGGTGTTCTGCCAGCCGAGCATGAAAATCGTCTGGTAGTTGGTGATGGTGAACAGCTCGCCGGGGATCATCATCGTCGCCAGCAGCGCGCCGAACAGCGCGTTCTTGCCCTTGAATTCCAGCCGGGCAAACGCGAACGCCGTCAGGATGGTGATAATCAGGGACAGCATCGTCGAGACGATGCCGACATAGGCGGTGTTGAGGAACAGGCGGCCCAGATTGCCGGTGGAGAATGCATCGGCGTAGTTGCTGATGAGCACCATGCGCGGCCAGAACGTCGGCACGGACGCGCGGTATTCATCCAGCGACTTCAGGGAAGAGATAATCATCCAGTAGAACGGAAACAGCACAATCAGCGCCATCACAATGAGAAAAGCATAGGTGATGAACAGCGTCAGCACCTTCGTGATGCGCTGGGTGACGCTGACTTGCTGCATGTTCCGCGAATGCATGATGGTGAAATCTTTTTCGGACATACTGCACCTCTCAATAATGCACGCGCTTCTTGCTGACCTGCATGTTGATCATCGTCACGACGAAGATGATCGCAAACAGAATCAGCGCAGCGGCACTGGCCACGCCGTAGTTGGACTTCGGCAGTGCATCGTAAATCATGCCGACGATGGTGTTCATGCGTCCTGCGTCGCCCGCAGGACCCATGGTCTCGCCGAAAATGCCGACGATGCTGGTGTATTCCTTGAAGCCGCCGATGAAGCCGGTGATGACGACGTAGGCAATCATCGGAGAGAGGAGCGGCACGGTGATTTTGGTGAACACGCGCCAGCGGGGAGTAGAGTCCACCTTTGCCGCGTCGTAATACTGCTTGTTGATGCCCTGCAGACCGCCCAGCAGTACCAGAATTTTGAAGGGCAGCGCGTTCCACACGATGTAGACAATCATGACGAACATGTTCGCCCAGTATTCCGAGCCTTGGTTAATCCAGTTGACGTAGTGCCCGCCGAAAAGCTCAATGACATTATTGACAATGCCCTTGGTCTGAATCAGGCGCTCCATGTGCGGCATACCGATGATATTGAACATTGCGGCGAAAACCATGCCGATGGCGATGGAGTTGGTCACATAGGGCAGGAAGAAGATGGTTTGCAGTACCTTCTGCAGGGGCTTGATGGAGTTCAGCGCAACCGCAATCAGCAGCGCGAGAATCGTCGAAATCGGCACGGTGAACAGGCACAGGAGCATCGTGTTTTTCAGCGCCGTCTTGAAGCCGCTGTCGCCGATAACCGTCTGGAAGTTCTTGATGCCAACGGTGAAGGTGGCACCGCCGACTTCGCTCAGGCTGTTGTAGTCATTCAGGAATGCCAGCCGCACCGTGTTGATAATCGGCCAGACCGTAAAGACCAGCAGCAGCACGATGGCGGGGGCGAGATAGAGCCATGCTTTCCATTGATGCTTGCTTTCTACCATCTTACTTCACCTCGAACGGAATGCGAACGCCCTCGTCATCCCGCGTGAACAGGAAGATCTTGTGCGGCTTGATGCGGTAGCGCACGACATCGGCGGACGCATCCACCTTGTTGTCCGCGTCGATGATGGAGCGCACCGTCGGCTTCTGGGAGGCTTCGTGCGTGGAGACGACGGATACGTCGCGCCCCATGACCTCGACGTTCTGCGGCTTGCAGCACAGCGTGCCGAATTCCATGTCGAGGATGAAGCCTTCGGGGCGGATGCCAACGAACACGTCCTGATCCTTCACGCCGGGCACATCCATCACATTGTCCACGCCGATGAACAGACGCTCGCCCTTGACATGGCCGGTGAAGATGTTGATAGGCGGCGTGCCGAGGAAGTTCGCAACAAACAGGTTCGCCGGGTTGTCATAGACCTCCTGCGGCTTGCCAATCTGCTGCACCACGCCGAACTTCATGACAACAATCATGTCGGAGATGGACATGGCTTCCTCTTGGTCGTGCGTGACGAAAACGGTGGTAATCTTCGTTTCCTTCTGGATGCGGCGGATTTCCTCGCGCGTCTGCAGGCGCAGGCGGGCGTCAAGGTTGGACAGCGGCTCGTCCAGCAGCAGGACGCGGGGCATCTTCACCAGCGCGCGGGCGATAGCGACGCGCTGCTGCTGACCGCCGGAAAGTTCGCTGGGCTTGCGCTCCAGCAGTTCCTCAATCTGCACCAGCCGGGCGGCCTCATGCGCACGCTCCAGCATGGCTTCCTTGGTCATCTTGTCCTTGCCGCGGAGGTTCTGCAAAGGGAAGAGGATGTTCTGCTTGACCGTCAGATGGGGATAGAGCGCGTAATTCTGGAACACCAGACCAATGCCGCGGTTTTCCGTGGACAAATCGGTCACATCGTCCTCCCCGAAGAAGATTTTGCCGCTGGATGGCTTTTGCAGACCGCTAATCATGTACAGCGTCGTGCTTTTGCCGCAGCCAGACGGGCCAAGAAGACCAATCAGCTTTCCATCCGGGATGGTAAAGTCAAAATTGTTGACTGCTACCACTTCTTCGCCGGACTTTTTGTTGCGGCTCGGGAAGATTTTGGTCAGGTTCTGCAAAACGATTTTCATAGAATCCCCTTTCTTTGCCCTTTGTCATCGTAGTGACATGCCTTCGCCGCTTTTGAAGCAGGCGGAAGTATCGTCTGAAAGCCCCACGGGATGGATTTGCGCGGTGGTGCCTTAGTACGTCTGATGCGCGACCTTTTCTGCTTGGAGTTTGGCTTTGTAAGCAACCAGCTCATCGGTGGAATTGAAGATCATCTGGCTGGCCATATCAACCGCGACGGTATCAGCAAGAAGATCGTGAATCAGCGAATGTTTCCGCGTGGCGAGGAAGAGGACAAACTGCGCGACGGAGAGAATCAGCACAATGCCCAGCACAACGATATTCAGATTGCCGAAGAACAGCATCATCACCGCCATGATTGGAATCATGGTTTCCACCGCGTATTTGCCCAGCACTGTGCGGACAAAAAGCGTCACATGACCGATTCTCACGCCGTCATTGCGCATCAGAGCCACACCGAATATCTTTTTGCCCAAGGTTTGTCCGTTTTTGAAAAGGAGCGGAACGAGGAATTCTAATAGGAGATAACCCGACAGTACGCCGAAACTGACGATGAGAATCGACAGCTGAATGACCATGCCATACGCATGAACGGCAGTTTCATCAGCGGCGAGCACGGCGTTCGCCTGTTCCACCAGCGCCCGCTGCGCGTCAGTCAGGGCGCTGTATGTCTGGGTCATGATGGACATGTCCAGCCCGCACGCGTCTGCCGCGGCCTGATAGCGCGTCATGAGCGTCTGGTACTGCGCGTCGAATCCCAGCAGGGCTGATAATCCCCACGCACAAAGAACGCAGGCAATCGCCAGCAGAATCACATCGAACAAAAAAGCCGAGATGCGCTTCCACACGTTTGCCCGTTGAAGGTCACAGGTCATAGGGACTAACCTCCCGCTGATTGAAAAAGTCTAAGCTGAGTTCCTTACTCTATTATACTGATATTTTGTAAAAAAGCCATAGGAAAAACAAAATTCTTCTGCAAATTCGTCTGATTCTCTAAAATTTCCTCCGAAAACAGCACAGAAACAGCATTTGCGAAAGCATCTGTGTGCCGTTTATACGATTTCCGGAGGGCACAGGCGAGGCGGATAATAGATATGAAGCACCATTTTCTGATTTCTTGCGGCATACCCCGTTGACAATTGCGGGAAATGGGCGTAAGATAAAAGGCGTGGCATTCGGGCAAGCAGCCCACGAACGCCGGAAAGGAGTGTCTGACCGCATGGACGGTGATCCGTATAGTACCCCTGAGCCCATCGGCAGCGCTCTGACGGCTGACTGATGCCGACCGCGCTGCCTTCCTTCGGAAATGTTGAAAGGACGCAGCACTAACATGAGAAGAATCTTCAAGACCATCGAGGATCATCTGACCGAATGCACGACGCTGGAAAAGGGCGTATGGGTGCATCTGCAAAGCCCGACGAAGGAGGAAGTGGATGGTCTGACCACCCGCTTCAACCTTGACCCGACATTCCTGCCTGCCGCGCTGGACGAAGAGGAATCCGCCCGCATTGACTACGACTCGGATAAGCAGCAGACGCTGATTATCGTGGATATTCCGTATGTTGATACCGAGGGCACGGGCTATGTGTACAGCACGATTCCGCTGGGCATCGTGCTGTGCGACGAGGTGATAATTACCGTCTGCACGCGCGATACGCCCATCATCAATGACTTTACTGAGGAGCGCATTCGCAATTTCTGGACGTTCAAGCGTACCCGCTTCATCCTGCAAATTCTCCAGCGCAATGCCGGCCGATTCCTGTCCTACCTGAAGCAGATTGATAAAACCAGTCAGCACATTCAGGAAAAGCTGGAGCATACCAGCCGCAATCAGGAATTGCTGCAAATGATGAAACTGGAGAAGTCACTGGTTTACTTCAACACGTCGCTCAAAGGCAACGCGTTGGTCATGGAGCGCCTGATGCGCCAGGATATCCTCAAGCGCTATCCGGAGGACACCGACCTGCTGGAGGATGTTATCATCGAAAATAAGCAGGCAATGGAAATGTGCTCGATTTACCGCGACATTATGAGCAACACCACTGACGCGTTCGCTTCCATCATCAACAACAACCTGAACATCACCATGAAGGTGCTGACCGCGCTGACCGTCCTTTTTGCTGTGCCGACGCTGGTTATGACGATTTGGGGCATCAACGTCCCCGTACCGTTTGAGAGGCAGGCGTGGGGATTTGCGGCAGTCTGCGGCATCTCCATCATCCTGACGCTATTCGCCTTCGTTATTATGCGCCGAAAGAACATGTTCTAACGCATCCGCAGCATCAAAAAACGCCGCTGTCCATTGCAGACAGGGGCGTTTTCGATTGGCAAAAATCAGGCAGCGGGCTTTTCGTCCTTCCGTGCCAGCAGCCACGCGGCGGCGAAGCCCAAGATGAACGTCAGCACGCTGACAATCACCTGCACGAGGTTGAAGCCGGGAAGCGACAGCCCCATCAGGATGGCAAACGGCGATGCGACAACAAGCCCAAGAATCGCGCCGTAGGTGATGCACTTCCACTTCGCAAGCAGAATCTCAATCAGCTTCGCAATGGCGAAAATGCCGATCACCACGCCGATGCCAAACGGCAGGAGAATGCCCACGTTGTAGAGAATCGCGCCGCCATCGAGCGCCACCAGCGCATTGATAAGGTTCTTAATCGCGCCGATGACGGGGTAGTAATAGCCCATCAGCATCAGCATCATCGAGCCGGACACACCGGGGATGACCATCGTCGCGGACGCAATGCAGCCCATCAGCGTAAGCTTCAGGACTTCCAGAACGCTCAGAGAGATGACCGCACCGGTATCCTGCGTTTCTTTCAGCGTTGCCATGAAGATAACGAGCGCGAAGAAGAGCACGAACAGAATGCCGCCAAGGATGCTGTCGCGCTTTTTGCTGCCCTTGATCTGCTTGAAAATGGCGGGCAGACCGCCCAGAATCAGTCCGATGAAGAGCGTATTCGTTGGCAGCGAGGAAAATTCATCCATCAGCGCCCATGTGATGACGTTGGAGAGAATCGCCAGCGCGGCAATCATGCCGACAACAAACGGCAGCAGCGTCATGAGGGACTTCTTGAACTGCTTGAAGAGGTGGGTGATGCAGTAAATCAGCGTATCGTAGATGCCCATGGAAACCATCATTGTGCCGCCGGATACGCCGGGGATGATGTTGGCAAGCCCAATCACCATGCCTTTGAGGATGTCAATGAAGAATTTCATGCCTTTCACTCCTTAATATATTGGAAAGGATTTTCCGAAAACCATCATACCATGATTTGCCGCTCATGACAACCCTGCAAGCGAAATTTTACGTTTGCATTTTTTTCGTGCTGGGCAACTTTTTCCGAGAACACGTTGACAAGCTGTCGAAACGTGCTATGATGAAATTGGTTTCTGTCAAAATAGCAATGGAGTGAATAGACCAAATGGCAAATCAGTCGCACGCGGCAAACATGACACAGGGCAGCATCTGGAAACTGATGGTTCGTTTTGCGATTCCCATCTTTCTAGGCAACCTGTTTCAGCAGTTCTACAATGTAGCGGATACGTTTATCGTGGGCAATGTGCTGGGCACGGAGGCTATGGCGGCAGTTGGCTCGTCCGGCAACCTGATTTTCATGCTCATCGGCTTCTTTCAGGGCGTTTTCGTTGGCGCAGGCGTTGTCGTCAGCAGATTCTGGGGCGCAAGGGATCATGAGAATGTTTCGATTGCGGTGCATACATCTGTTGCGTTTGCAATCGTCGCGGGTCTCGTGCTGACACTCATTGGGGTTCTGCTGACACCGACAATTCTGGACTGGATGCACACGCCGGCGGACGTGCTGCCGAATTCGATTGAGTATTTCCGCGTGTACTTTGGCGGCGTGATTTTTGCCGTTCTGTATAATGCGGTGAACGGTATTTTCCAAGCGGTTGGCGACAGCCGCCATCCGCTGTATTTCCTGATTATTTCCGCCATGCTCAATGTTGCGCTGGACTTGCTGTTCGTCGGCGTGCTGGGTCTGTCTCTTATACACATCTCCGAGCCCACGAGACCGTACTAGATCTCGT
>ENA-OYWW01000253-OYWW01000253.1-human-gut-metagenome-genome-assembly--contig:-NODE-253-length-29606-cov-7.028832_pt1 | contig 29606 bp, 21 predicted proteins | sample MGYA00244817_ERZ653410 | MGnify/ENA primary metagenome ERZ653410 (study PRJEB26926, sample SAMN06164973) | human gut metagenome | biome: ENVO:00009003; feature: ENVO:2100002; material: ENVO:00002003...
TACGGTCTCGTGGGCTCGGAGATGTGTATAAGAGACAGGTGGGGGCGTGCGTCGTGCAGGTCATTGTCGCATTCTTAGGCGGCTATGTGCTGGCGAAGTACCCGGCGCGGTGGTGCGTGGCGATTGCGGGCTTGTATACGCTGATGATGCTCATGCCCCCGCAGATGACGCTGCTGCCCATCTACCGCGTCGCCTATGCGAACAAGATGCTCAATCACCCGATGCTGCTGTATGCGCCGATTGCGTTCGCGCCGTTCGGAACGTTCTTTATGCGGCAATGGCTGCTGCGCTGGCCGGACGAGTTGACGGAGTACCTGCGCTTGGAGGGCGGGTCGAGTGTCAAGCTGCTGTGGTACTGCCTTGCGCCGTACGCCCTGCCGGGGATGCTGGCGCTGTTCGCGCTGACGTTCACGGAGGGGTGGAATCAGGTGGAGCAGCCGCTGATGCTGGTGTCGGATTCGCTGCGGCAGCCGCTGTCCGCCTTGCTGAAAGACTTGTCAGCGGGAAACCCACAGATTGTGTTTGCCGCGTCCGTCGCGTCAATTTTGCCGATTGCGCTGGTGATGTTGGCAGTGCTGGTGCAGCAGGGAAGCAAGCGGAAAGCAGCCTGATTGCGTGCTGCGCAGAGAATTTTGCCTCTGCGGTGACTGATGCGTTCTGGCAGATGTGGTTACGCTGGTTTGGTAAATCCTGAACGATGCTTCAATGGAATGCGGACGATGGTCATCCCCAGAGCAAAATTCCCCCTTTGCTCTGGGGACTTATACTAATATTTAATTCCGATGATTTCGTGGCGGCTGACTTGCAAATCCGACCGAGTTGTGCTACTATTTTGTCAGATGTCCATCCTCCCATCATTGTGCTGAAAAAGCTGCCTGTCACGGGCGGCAACCTCTGCGCAATCAATCTGTTAAGAGATTGATACTGTTTCCGGATTCGCCCGCGCTGTTTCTCTTCTGGCGTGCGAGCGCAGCACTGCGTTTTATTCACGTTAGCCAGAATGAAAAATTCGCTTCGCATCTCAGCACATTCTTGTCTGGAAATAGTATGTAGAACCAGCAATGCTGCTCACAACAAAGAAGGAGTATCCTATGCGTGAATACACCCCCGAACGGCTGCGCCACCTGACCCTGCTGGCGGAAAAATATCCTACCGCCTTGTCCGCGTACAGCGAAATCATCCGCTTGGAGGCGCTGCTCCGTTTGCCCAAGGGCACAGAGCATTTTATGAGCGACCTGCACGGCGAGCATGAAGCCTTCATCCATATTCTCAACAGCGCGTCGGGGGTCATCCGGGAGAAAATCGACCGCTTGCTGGGCGATACGACCCCGCTGGAGGAGCGCGCGGATTTGGCAACCCTTATCTACTATCCGAGGGAGAAGCTGCCGGAATTGAAAGCGCGTCAAAACGACCTCGACGGCTGGTATCAGCGGGTGCTGCTGCAGCTGATTGACCTCTGCCGGCTGGTGTCCAGTAAGCACACGCGGCGGCATGTGCGCGCTGTGATGCCCAAGGAGTGCGGCCACATTCTCGACGAGCTGCTCCACGCGCATTTCGAGGATCACGACAAGGAACAGTATTATGGCGAAATCATTGCGAGTATGCTGCGCTATGGGCTGGCGGATCAGTACATCATCTCCCTGTGCGATGTGGTGAAGCGCCTGGCGGTTGACCGGCTGCACATTGTGGGCGACCTGTTCGACCGCGGCCCGCGTCCGGATATGATTCTCGAACGCCTGTACCAGTACCACGATGTGGACTTCCAGTGGGGAAATCACGATGTGGTGTGGATGGGCGCGGCGGCGGGCAGCCCGCTGTGCATCCTGACGGTGCTGAAAACGACGCTGGCGTACAACAACGTGGATACGCTGGAGCGCGGCTACGGCATTCCGCTGCGCTGTCTGGAGCATTATGCGGAGGAATACTACGCCCAGAGTGACCTGACCCGCTGGATGCCGCACGCCGACCCGAACGCGACAGATGTCCGCCCGGCGAATCTCGCGCGCGTCGCCCGGATGCACAAGGCGGTCACGGTGCTGATGCTGAAACTCGAAGCGGAGGTGATTGCCCGCAACCCCGATTTTGAAATGCAGGGGCGCGACTATCTGCGCCAAATCGACTATGACGCCGGAACGGTGCGCTGCGGAGACAAAGTGTATCCGCTGCTGGACTGCGATTTCCCGACCGTTGACCCGACTGCGCCGGAGCGCCTGCTGCCGCGCGAGGAGGACATTATCGCCCGGCTTGTGCGTGATTTTAAGGGCAGCGAAAAGCTGCAAAAACACGTCGAATTCCTCTTTTCACAAGGCTCGGTGTACAGCTGCGTGAACGGCAATCTGCTCTACCACGGCGCTGTGCCGATGGATGAGGACGGGCAGTTCACCGCCGTGCGCTTCTGGGACGCGGAGTATAGCGGCAAGCGCTGGTTTGACTGCTGCGACCGCTGTGCGCGCATGGGGTACTTTGCGCCGGAGGGCAGCTGGCAGCGGCAGGTCGGGCAGGATTTCCTGTGGTATTTGTGGTGCGGCGCGGTGTCGCCCATCTACGGGCGGAGCGCCATGACGACCTTCGAGCGGCTGTATATCGCTGACCCGGCGACACATGCGGAAATCAAAAATCCGTATTATCGGCTGATTAACGACCCGGCGAATGTCGAGCGCATTCTGGCGGAATTTGGGCTGACTGCGCCGAACAGCCACATCGTCAATGGGCATGTGCCGGTTCGGGCGATTGAGGGCGAGAACCCGGTCAAGGGCGGCGGCAAACTGATTGTCATCGACGGCGGATTTTGCAGCGCGTATCACCAGAAGACAGGCATTGCGGGCTACACGCTGGTCTACAACAGCCACGGCATGACGCTGCGGACGCATCAGCCGTTCGAGAGCATCGAGAAGGCGATTCACGAGGATGAGGACATTGAATCATCAAGCGAACGCATCTACACCGCGCCGCGCCGGATTCTGATTGGCGACACGGACGAGGGGCAGCGCAAGCGCACGGAAATCGACGATTTGGAGGCGCTGACGGAAGCGTATGGGAACGGGCTAATCCGCGAAAAAATGGAATAAACGCAAACGGCGCATCCTCCTGTTCGGAGCGGTGCGCCGCAATGCTTCCTATTTATAATGCCAATTCTTCGCCGTCTTCCGTCAGCTTTTCCAGCACGCCGTTGTGCATCAGCCATGCTTCGCCGCACAGCATTTCATCGCCATCGCGCGCAAGAATATAGCTGCCGTCGGGCAGAATGTAGAACGTATGCCCAACGCTGTCAGCGGCGGTGATGTCCTCAAAGAGCCGCAAGCCGTCCAGCACGTTGTCCTTCACCTGATTGTAGTGCGGCAGGATGTTCCGCGTCGTCAGCCCCAAGCCGGGGATGAAGCGCTGATAATCTGGGTCAACCGCTTCGCCGGGTTCTTCCGGCTGGGCATACACGGTGTCGGCGCAGTTCATACTGCCCGCGCTGATGCCGATGATGACGCCGTCGAAGTCTGCCAGCAGGTTACGCAAGTCCATCGACGCGAAAAAGGCGTTTTCGGTCGGTACATGCCCGCCGGAGAGCAGGATTACGCCGCTTTGCGCGACAAGCTCTGCCGCATCATCGGCGTTCCGGCTGTCCAGCACGCAGACATCCTCCAATTCGATTTCCGCCGCCGCGAAACAGCCCTCGAACGTCGCCGCCATTTCGTCATTGCCCGCGAAAGCATCCGGGTCGCTGGCGATAATGAGTAGCTGCGCGCCCGGCTCAACGCTGGCGCGGAGGTTCTCGACAAAGCCGTTGCGCGCGTCGAAAATACAGGGAAGGTCAAGCCCTTCGGGAACGTTATTGTCGCAGGGATTGCTGGTCAAAAAGAGCGTCATGCGGGAAAATCCCCCTTCTATTAGTCGCTGAATTGCCGAAAGGATTCGACGCGGAAGACGGAAATTCCTGCTGAATCGCGCGGGCGGGGGCTATCGGCAGAAGAATTCTATTTGGCGGATGAAAAAATCCGCATTTCTTTCGCTTCGGGCGCAAAAAAGGCTTTTCATCCGCACAAATTTGTGATACAATGAAGATGGCTATGCACGCGCATGAGCCTACTTTGCCGTTTGCTGAAAATGGCAGGTGTGTTTTGACTGAATCCGTGCCGCGGATTTGGAAATAGAGAACCCACAGACACCGAAACAATTGGAGGAATTGATTCATGATTACTGCTGGCGATTTCAAAAAGGGCATTACCGTGGAATGGGACGGCGGCGTCTGGACCATCGTTGACTTCCAGCACGTCAAGCCCGGCAAGGGCGCGGCTTTTGTCCGCACCAAGATTAAGAACGTGATGACCGGCGCGGTGGTTGAGCGCTCCTTCAACCCCACCGACAAGATGCCCAAGGCCATCATCGAGACGAAGGAAATGCAGTACGTCTACAATGACGGCGAGCTGTACTACTTCATGGACGTGGAAACCTACGACCAGATCCCGATGTCTCTGGACAAGGTGGAAGACGCCATCCCCTATGTCAAGGAAGGCACGAATGTGACCGTCCGCTTCTTCAAGGGTCAGCCCTTCTCCGTGGAAGCGCCGAACTTCGTTGTGCTGGAAGTGACCGACACCGAACCCGGCTTCAAGGGCGACACGGCTTCCAACACCTACAAGCCCGCGACGCTGGAAACCGGCTACTCCCTGCAGGTGCCGCTGTTCGTCAACACGGGCGACAAGATCCGTATTGACACCCGCACCGGCGAGTACATGGAGCGCGCGTAATTATCTGACTATACGTTCAAACCGGCTCGGTGGACAGACTTCCTCCGAGCCGATTGTGATACAAACAAAACCATCATTAGGAGGGTTGGACATGAGCAAACTGACGGACAAAGTGAGCTACCTGAAGGGCCTTGCGGCGGGCATGAAGCTCAACATGGAGAAGGACAGCAACAAGCTGCTGCTGGAAATCCTCGGCGCAATGGGCGACATGGCGGAGGAAATGCAGCGCATGGACGAGGCGCACAGGGAGCTGCAGGACTATGTTGAGTCCATCGACGATGATTTGTCCGACCTGACGGAAACGCTCTTCAGCGACGAGGAAGAGGACGACGAAGATGCCGATGACGCGGACGAATGCGACTGCGAGGACTGCGCGGACGACACAGACGACGAGGATGATGCCGCCGAGGAGGAAAATCCCGACGACGACCTGATTGCCTACGCCTGCCCGAACTGTGGCGCTGAGCTGACTTTCCACGCCAACGACGTTGACTTTGACGAGAACACCCTCTGCCCGAACTGCCATCAGCCGATTTTCCCGGAAATCGACGAGGACAGCGAGGAAGAGACGGAAGAGTAATTTTCTAAATTAAAATTAAATGCAAAAAACAGGAGCATGGATGCAAAACGCCCATGCCCCTGTTTTTGATTGGCAAATTACGCGCGCAGATTGCCTTCATACGCCACCAGGACGCCGCCGACTTCCGCGTAGTACGAGCAAAGCCCGCGCAGTACGCCGATTTCAATCTCCGCGTTCGGAAATTTCTCCAGCAGCGCCGCTTTCAGCTCTTCTGCCGCGCTCTGGTTCATGCAGTGGTGGATGTACACCTTCGAGCCGTTCCAGCCCTGTTTCATCATGGCGCTCAGTATGTTCTGCATCGCTTTGTGGTCGCCGCGCGACTTTGACGCAATGACCAATTCACCCTTGACGCCTGCTTTGCCAATCACGCGGATTCCCAGAATGCCGACAATCGCGCCTACTGCCGCACTTACGCGACCGTTCGCGACGAAATTGTGCACCGACGCGAGCGAAAAAATCAAATTCGCGCGGTCACGGAAGGCGGTCACAGCGGCAACTGTGTCCTCGAAGGACAAGCCCTTGCGAACGCAGTCCGCCACCTTCTCCACCATTTGCGTGCAGCCCGGCCCGGCGCTCAGACTGTCAAACACATGCACCCGGCGCTCCGGATGCAGCTCCATGTATTCCTTCGCCGCCAGCATCGCCGCGTTGTAAGTGCCAGACATGGCGCTGGAAATCGTGACGCAATACACCGTATCCGCGTCGCCAAACGCCTTCAGCCAGCATTCCGTGTTCGGGCAGGAAGTCGTCGTCTTTCCCTTATAAGTGCGCAGAAAGGCGATCATGCCGTCAATATCGCAGTGCTCATTGTCCACAAAAACACGGTCGCCTGCATGAATCGTCAGCGGGACGGAGGCGAAGGGCAAATCGCCCAAGGTCAGCAAATCCGCGGAGGAGTCCGCGACAATCTTCGTCATCATCATCAATACCCTCTATCAAGAAAAATCAGCCGCATTAGGATTCCAACATGCATATTAGCAGTTTTTCAGAAACTTGTCAAGAGGTCTGGAACTTTTTCTTGACGTTTTGAATAACTTGTGATATGATAATACAAAAGGGGATGAACGCGTGATTGCGCAGATTAGTGAGTTCCGGATGCCGCGTTACCGGGAAATTCCGGATGTGGGGCTGTATCTCGACCAAACAGTGAAGTACATGAACCGTTATTTGGCGCCATTAGGCTGCATGGAAATTACCACGTCGATGGTGAGCAACTACGTCAAGAAGGGGTATATCAGCAATCCGGTGCGCAAGCAGTACAGCGCGGAGCAGATTGCGTACCTGCTGTTTATTGCCGTGGCCAAGTCGGCACTGTCGATGGATAACATTACGCGGCTGTTCCAAATGCAGAGAAAGACGTACACGGTGCAGCAAGCATATGATTACTTCTGTGATTCGCTGGAATCGACACTGCAGTACACGTTCGGGCTGACGGATACGATGGAGCGCTTCAACCCCGCGGACATGCCGGAGCGAATGATGCTGCGCGCGACGATTATCGCGGTGACGCACATCATCTATCTGTCAAGCCAGTTCGACGCGATGCAGGGGCAGGGAACGCTGCCGGCGAACGGACATCTGGCCCTGCCGGAAGAATGACATATTATGATACGATTTTCTGCATTCATCTGTGCCGCTTGTTTGCGAATTTAGGCGAATTCTCATTTGGAAATAGTATCAAAGAAGCGATTGCATTCGTGCAGTCGCTTTTTTCGGTGCGGATAGCTAACGTGTTAGCCTAACAGGATGCAAGAGCATCAGCACGAATCACTTAACAACGGGGGCGAAAATTCATGTTGAGGCAACGGAATGGTTGAAAAACGAACAAATGATACAGGAAAAGAACAAAGGTTACGCAGAAACAATGAAAGGAATTTGTTGAAAATCGCCCAAATTAACCAAAATGGGGTTGCGTAAACCGCGTAAGTGTGTATAATCAAAAAGAGCAAAGTGCTATTAGCTAATAATAGACTAACAAAAGGGAGCAACGGGGAATGGACAAGCGTGCTACATGCCGGAAAATTCTGCGGAAAACGGCGCTGTCAGTGCTGGCAGCGAGCATCCTGATGACAGGGACGGGCGACGCGGTGCGGGCGGAGGAAACGCCAAACGTACTGCAGACGGTCGAAGCAGAAAGCGGAACACTGCTGGGCAAGGCGAAAATCGCTGCGACGGGAACGTGCGTGTCGGGACTGGAGCATACCGGCGACGGGGTGGAAGTGACCGTGACCGTGCCGGAAGATGGACTGTACGACATCATCGTGCGGACGGCGGTCATCGGCGGCGGAACGAAAGTCAACGAGGTCAACGCCAACGGGCAGCACGTTGGGGATATCACCAATAGCGGCAGCTGGTCGGACGAGGTTGTGCCGTATGTGTGGCTGGAGGCAGGCGAAAATACTGTGTCCGTCACGGCAAGCTATGGCTGGATTGCGGTCGACTCGTTCAGCATCCGCAGGGCAGCACCCTTGCCGACGGATGTGTACGAAGTCAAGCCGACGCTCATCAACCCTAACGCCACGGACAGCGCCAAGCGCCTGATGACCTACCTGTGCGATCAGTACGGCAAGACCGTGCTGTCCGGGCAGCAGTCACAGGACGGGGCGTTCGGGCTGACAAACGCGGCGGTCTGGCGCGGTACGGGCGGCGATTATCCCGCGGTGCTTGGCATGGACTTGATTTCCTATTCTCCTGCGCGCGTGGCGAAGGGCGACAACAGCTCCAACGTCGTCGAACGAGCCATTGAGTATTGGAACGGCGAGGAGGGCAAGCGCGGTATCGTCACGCTGTGCTGGCACTGGTGCCCTGCCGCTCGCTATGACAAGAGCAAGAGCGATCCGTGGGGCACGTTCTACACCGACAAGACGAAATTCAACCTTGCCCGCGCGCTGAACGGCAGCGACCCGGACGGCTACCAGATGCTGCTGGACGATATCGACGCGATTGCCGTGCAGCTCAAGCGCCTGCAGGATGCGGATGTGCCGGTGCTGTGGCGTCCGCTGCACGAGGCAAGCGGCGGCTGGTTCTGGTGGGGCGCATCCGGCGCGGATGCGTACTTGCAGCTGTACAAACTCATGTACGACCGCCTGACGAACGTCCACGGGCTGAACAACCTGATTTGGGTCTGGAACGGTCAGGATGCCGCGTGGTATCCGGGCGACGAGTATGTGGATATCATCGGCGAGGACATTTACCCCGGCAAGCATGTGTACACGTCGCAGGCGGCGCGGTTCATCAAGGCGCTGAGCTACACGGACACGCGCAAGCTGATTACCCTCTCGGAAAATGGCTGCATTCCAGACCCGGAGCAGCTGGTGCGGGACAACATCATGTGGAGTTACTGGTGCGTGTGGGAAGGGGAGTTCGTGCTGAAAGCGGCGGGCTTCAACAATTACAGCGAACAGTACACCGAAAAGAACATGCTCAAAAAGGCGTATAAGAGCGATACGGTGATTACGCGCAAGGAATTGCCGGATTTGCGGAATTATCCGCTGGGCGACTAACGCTTCAAAGCGCAGCACGCGCATATAGTAAGGAAGAAAAGTCAACTCAATCGCGAAAAAGGGTCAAGGGAGGAACTTCCTTGCGGAGTCCAGAGGCAGAGCCTCTGGGGTTGCCCCTAACAATCAAGAGGAAGGTGAACGGTGTTGAGCGGAAAGAAGTCGCTGATGAGCATGGTGCTGGCATTGCTGCTGCTTTGCGGCGCTGCGCTGGCGGAGGAGAGCACAAGCGGCGCAACGGCGCTGACGAACGCGGACTACCAGCAGATTGTGAGTACATACTCCATTGATGCGTCAATTCCGGGGTACGCGGACTATTTGGAACGCTACGAGGACGCGGCGCACCCGGACGTGACCGTGACGGTGGACGCGGACACGTTCGTGCGCTACGAGGATGCGGGCATTGCCGCCCAGCCGCGGGTCTTTGAGGACTACGAGGGCATGGCGGGCAAGAGCGTCCTGACGGGCGAAGAGTCGCTGACCGAGTGGGTTGTGGATGTGCCGGAATCGGGTCTGTATGACCTGATGCTGCTCTACTACCCCTATGCGGGCAAGAACAGCGCCATCCAGCGCGCGTTCTTTGTGGACGGCAAGCTGCCGTACAGTGAGCTGGCAATGGTGGACTTCAACCGCGTGTGGGTCAACGGCACCTACGAGGAGTACACCGATGAGAACGGCATCGTCGTCCGCAAGTGGGACAAGGATAATCAGGGCAATGACCTGAAGCCTTCGCCCATTGAACAGCCGGAGTGGTGTACCCACGGGTTGTACGACACCAACGGCTACATTTCTGGCGAAATGAGCATCTACCTCGAAGCGGGGCAGCACACGCTGACGCTTTTGTCCATGCGCGAGCCGATGCTCCTGCGGTCGATTACGCTGTCCAACCACTCCCGCCCTGCCGCTTATGCGGATGTAAAGGCGGCGGGCGACGCGGCGGGTCATCAGGACGCGACGGGCGTGTCCGTGCGCTTTGAGGCGGAAAACGCCGTCAAGACCTCTTCTCAGATGCTTTACCCCGTGCAGGATCAGTCCAGCGCGGTTGTGTACCCCATGTCGGCGCGGTATCTGCTCAATAACTCCATCGGCAGCAGCTGGAAGAACGCGGGTCAGTGGATTGAGTGGGCATTTGAAGTGCCGCAGGACGGTTACTACGAAATCTCGATGGTGGACAAGCAGAACTTCGTCCGCGGCATCGACGTGTACCGCAAAATCATGATTGACGGCGAAGTGCCGTTCGCGGAGTTCAACGCGCAGCCCTTCTCCTACACGCAGACGTGGCGGATAGAAACGCTCTCCGACGAGGACGGAAACGCCTATTGCGTCTACCTGACCGCGGGCAAGCATACCCTGCGCATGGAAGTTGTACTGGGCGATATGGCAAACATCATCGCGCAGGTGCAGGACTGCGTGCAGCAGCTGAACAACATCTACCGTCAGGTCATCTACATCACCGGCGTCGCGCCTGACCAGTACCGCGACTATCAGCTGACGGCGTCCCTGCCGAAGCTGGAGGGCGAACTGCGCGCGGTACAGGCGGACATCGACAGCGCCATTGCCGCGCTGGAAAAGACGGCGGGCAATGATTCCGATAAGCTGACCGTCCTGCGCACGATGAGCGACCAGCTGGACGAGCTGATCGAGGATCAGGAGCGCTTCACCGAGGTGCTTTCATCCTTCAAGACCAACGTCCGTGCGTGCGGCAACTGGATTACGCAGGTGCTGGCACAGCCGCTTCAGGTAGACCGCTTCTATATTCATGCTGCCGATACGCAGCCGAAGCTGGATAACAGCAGCTGGTGGGAGAGCCTTGCGCATGAAACGGAGCGCCTGTATTACTCCTTCATCATCGACTACAACAAGGTCGGCAACGTGGCGGAGGGCGACACGGAGAACGTCGTGCTGACGCTGTGGATCGGCACGGGCCGTGACCAGGCGAACGTCATCAAGTCGCTGATTGACGAGAAGTTCACGCCGGCAACGGGCATTTCCGTCAACGTGCAGCTGGTTGACATGAACACGCTCCTGCGCGCGACGCTGGCGGGCGAGGGCCCGGACGTCGCCATTCAGGTGGCGAACACCAACGGCATTGCGGGCGCGGTGCTGAACACGGGCAACGACACGCCCGTCAACTATGGCCTGCGCAACGCCGTGCTGGACTTGACGCAGTTCGAGGACTTCCCGGAGATTGCCAAGCGCTTCAACGAGAGCGCCATCATCCCGTTCTCCTTTGACGGCGCGACGTACGCCCTGCCGGATACGCAGACGTGGCTGATGATGTTCTACCGCAAGGACATTCTGGCGGAAATTGGGCTGGAAGTGCCGCAGACGTGGGACGAAGTGAAGGTCGCCATGTCCATCCTGAGCAAGAACCAGATGGAATTCGGCATGCTGCCGTCCGAGCAGGTGTTCGCGATGCTTTTGTTCCAGAACGGCGGCCGCTACTACACCGATGACAACGCCGCGTCCGCGCTGGATGAGGACGTCGCCATCAACGTGTTCAAGAAATACTGCGAATACTACACGGATTACAAGCTGGACAAGGAAACGTCCGCCGAAGAACGCTTCCGTACCGGCGAATGCCCGATTATCATCTCCGACTACACGACGTACAACAACCTGCAGGTTTCCGCGCCGGACATCTTGGGTCTGTGGGACTTCACGACCGTTCCCGGTACGGTGCAGGCGGACGGCAGCATTGACCGCTCGACGGGTACGACGGGTCTGGCGGATATCATCATGAGCGCGACGAAGCATCCCGACGAAAGCTGGGAGTTCCTCAAATGGTGGACGAGCACCGAGACGCAGACGCTCTACGGGCGCGAGATGGAATCGCTGATGGGCGCATCCGCGCGTGTCGCGACGGCGAACATCGAGGCGCTGGCGAACCTGTCGTGGCCCATGCGCGACTACCGCGCGCTGGTGGAGCAGATGCAGTATGTGCGCGGCATCCCGCAGGTGCCGGGCGGATACTACACTTGGCGCAACATCAACAACGCGTTCTATACCATCACCACAGATACCGCAACGAACAACACCACCCCGCGCGAGGCGCTGATGGACAAGGTGTACTACATCAACGCCGAAATCAACTACAAGCGCACGGAATTCGGTCTGCCGCTCCATCAGACGGAAGACACGACGAAGGAGGAGTAAGATGAGCAATCCGACCTTGGTGCATGGCAAGCGTCAGTCGCTTGGCAAAACCATCTGGAAGCACCGCGCGTCCTACCTGCTGATGGCGCCGTACTTCATCCTGTTCTTCTTCTTCACGGTGCTGCCGGTGCTGATGGCTATCGGCGTTTCCTTCACGGACTGGAACATGCTGGAGAAGCCGGAGTTCGTCGGCTGGCAGAACTACGTCAAGCTCCTGCTGGATGACGAGATCTTCATCATTTCGCTCAAAAACACGCTGATTTTCGCTGTCATTACCGGCCCGGTCAGCTACATGCTGTGCCTGCTGTTCGCGTGGATTATCAACGAGTTCAACCGCGGGATGCGCACGCTCCTGACGCTGATTTTCTACGCGCCGTCCATCTGCGGCAATGCCTACATGGTCTGGAACCTGATTCTGACCGGCGACCGCTACGGCTATTTGAACGGTATCCTGCTGAACCTCGATATCATCAACGAGCCGATTCTGTGGATGAAGACAGAGCAGTACGTCATGCCGATGCTGATTATCGTTCAGCTGTGGCTGAGCTTGGGCACAGGCTTCCTGTCCTTCATTGCAGGCTTGCAGACGGTGGACAAGAGCATGTACGAAGCCGCCGCCATTGACGGCATCAAGAACCGCTGGCAGGAGCTGTGGTATGTCACCCTCCCGGCGATGAAGCCGCAGCTGATGTTCGGCGCGGTCATGCAGATTACGCAGTCCTTCGCCGTGGCGGACATTTCCATCAATCTGGCGGGCAACCCGTCAGTCAACTATGCTGGCGCAACCATTGTCACCCACTTGCTGGACTACGGTTCGACCCGTATGGAGATGGGTTACGCCTGCGCCATCGCGACCATCCTCTTCCTGCTGATGGTCGGCACGAATAAGCTCGTTCAGCGAGTACTGAGAAGGGTGGGTGAGTAAGCATGGCAGAACGGAGAGGTCAGGTGGCAGTCAAGGATTTGCCGCCGAAGCTGCAAAAGAAGCTGCGCCGGCAGAAGATTATGCCCAAGAAAGCCCGCAAGCTCAACCGCTCGATGGCGGGCAACGCGCTGCTGTTTACGCTCATGTTCATCTGCGGCGTCTTCATGGCACTGCCGCTGGTCATGATTATCAACAACGCCCTGAAGCCGCTGGACGAATTGTACCAGTTCCCGCCGAAGATTTTTGTGCGCAACCCGAATCTGCGCAACTTCTCGGATTTGTTCATCCTGATGAACGACTCGTGGGTGCCTTTCAGCCGCTACATCATGAACACCATCATCATCACGGTGGCGGGCATGGTGGGTCACGTCATCGTGGCATCGTGGGCGGCGTATCCGCTGGCGAAGGACAAATTCCCCGGCAAGGCGCTGCTGTTCGGCATGGTCGTGCTGTCGATGATGTTCAACTGGACGGTGACGCAGATTCCGCAGTACGCCATCATTTCGTGGCTGCACATCAACAACACCTATCTGGCGCTGATTCTGCCCGCGTGGTCGTTCGGCATGGGTTTGTACCTGATGAAGCAGTTCATGGAGCAGCTGCCGGATTCGCTGATGGAGTCGGCGCGCGTGCAGGGCGCCAACGAATGGCAGATTTTCTGGAAAATCGTTATGCCGAACGTCAAACCCGCTTGGCTGACGCTGGCCATCTTCCAGTTCCAGCAGATGTGGGGCAATACCGGTTCGCTGTTCCTGCGTGACGAGCAATTGAAGCCCATGCAGTACGCGCTCCAGCAGATTACGGCTGGCGGCGTGTCCCGCGCGGGCGCGGCGGCGGCGGTCACGTTCATCATCATGGCGGTGCCGGTGCTGTTCTTCCTGCTGTGCCAGAGCAGCATTCTGGAAACCATGACGACTTCGGGCATGAAGGACTAAGAGAGGGAGGAAAGACGCATGAAAAAAATGAAGAAGTTCCTCCTGACGGCGCTGGCGGCGCTGGTCACTTTCTCCTCCTGCGGGGGAGCCTTGGCGGACGCCGAGCTGCCTTACACGACGTACAATTACGACTACTGGGGCGACATCGTGTACACGCCCGCGGCGTATGTGCCGGCGGGGTCGATTACAGGCGCTTCCTTCCAATATAATGGGCAGTCGCTGGGGACGTTCAAGAATCCGCAGGACTTGTGCGTAGCGCAGGACGGCACGGTGTATCTGGCGGACAGCGGCAACAACCGCATCGTCCTGCTCAGCAGCGACATGACGAAGGTTGTGCGCGTCATCACCGGATTTGAGAATCACGGCGTGGCGGACACCTTCCAGACGCCCACGGGCGTGGCAGTCGCCAGCGACGATACGCTCTACATTGCCGACAGCCTCAACCGCCGCGTGGTTGTGCTGAATCCGGATGATACGCTCAACCGCATCATCGAGATTCCGCAATTGTCGGGCAGCGTGAAGGCGCTGGGCGGCGTGACCTACGCCGTCGGGACGCACATCGAGGGCATGGGCGACCTCAATCAGGAAACCGATGTGGACGGCATGAAGTACCGCACGGAGCGCTTCACGTCCGGCAGCGCCACGGAACTGGCGGACGAGCAGGGTACGACCTATCAGGTCAGCGCCTACGAGAGCACCTTGCAGCCGCTGGTGAAGACGGTCACAGACAGCAAGGGCGCAACCTACGCGATTGCGGAGAACGGCAAGTCTGTCATCCGCACGAACGCGGACGGCTCGACTTTCACTTACGCCCGCTATGACGCGACGACGAACATCGACCTGTTCATCCTGATTGGCCGCCTGATTAAGGGCAACCAGAACATCACCGGCATGTCCGGTCTGATTGGTCTGGCGCTGGACGAGCAGGACAACCTCTACTGCATCAGCGCCAAGACAGTGGTTGTGCTTGACCAGAAGGGCAATATGGTCACGACATACGGCAACTACCGCAATGCGGACGATGCGCTGACCTCCTTCGCGACGATTTCGGAATTCGCGCTGGATGGCGACAGCGTGTTCATCCGCGACGCGGACAACCACATTGTCGAACTCGACCGCACGGGCAGCACACGCCGCGTGATTGAAAGCAACTGCATCCGCAAGACGGACGCGGATGGCAGCATCACCCGCATGACGGGCATGACCGGAGCAGCAGCGGCTTCTTCAGAGGATGAAGAGACGGCGTTCCAGAACATTCTGGGCATCGAACTGACGGGCGATTACCTGATTGTGGGCGAGAAGAACGGCGAGATCAACGTCATGAAGACCACCGGCAAGCTGCTGGGCACGGTCGAGAATGATTCGCTGCTGCTGCTGGACACCAAAACGGACAGCGTATCTGCCGTGACGACGGCGAAAAACGGCAAGCAGGACGAGCGCCTGACGGAAGTTTCCGCAACGGCGATGGTGGATTGGAACGGTACGCAGCGCCTGTGCGTGAAGGAAAGCACGGGACGGGTGCTGGTGCTGGATGACAACTGGACGGTGCTGCACACGGCGCAGAACAACTGCGTGGAGGTGCAGGACAGAAACGGCACGGTGACGGAGCGCATCCTCGGCGTGGATGTGGGCAGCGGCTATCAGGCGTTCGCGGAAGTCAGCGGCGTGGAGGGCGTTGCGCTCAACAGCGCAAGCCAACTCTGCATTGCGGACAGCGACAACCGCCTGATTGTGCTGGACGGCGACAAGAATGTCGCGCGCGTGACCGTCAACCCGAACAGCGAGGTGCTGGATGCCAACTTCCTCTTTACGCCCCTGAAAGTCTCGGTGGACTACGCCGGACGTGTCTACTGCATTGCGCAGAACATGTTTGAAGGCATCATGGTCTTTGAGACGAACGGCGACTTCACCGGCTTCTTCGGCACGATTTCCGTTGAAATTACGGCGTGGGAGAAGTTCTGGCGCAAGCTGGCGACGAAGGAAGAACGCTCCAAGCAGCAGCTGTTCATTCCGACGGAATTTACCGGCATTGACATCGACGACGAAGGCTTTGTGTACGCCTCGAACAAGGATACCGCGGGCACACAGGCGGTTCGCCGCCTGAACCCCAAGGGCGAGGACGTCATCCGCATGGGTCAGACCAAGAACCTTGGCGGCGATATGCAGATCAGCGGCACGTCGCAGTACGCGGGCGCCAGCACGATTGTGGACGTGGTGTACCGCGAAAAGGGCATCTACTCGCTGCTGGACTCCAAGCGCGGCCGCATTATCACTTACGACCACGAAGGGAACCTGCTTTATATCTTCGGCGGCCTCGGCACGCAGGCGGGCACGATGGAAGCGCCTGTCGCCATTGAGTGCGCAGGGGACAAGATGCTCGCGCTGGATTCCAAGCAGGGCGTGATTGCCGTCTTCGGCGAAACGGAGTACGGCCGGCTCATCAACGAAGCGGTTGGGCTGCGCTACGACGGCGACGAGACGCAGGCGGTTGTCCTGTGGCAGGAAGTACTGCGGATGGACGAGAACAACGAGCTGGCGAACACCGGCATCGGCAAGGCGTACCTGTCCGCGGGCGACAACGAGAAGGCCATGGAATACTTGAAGCGCGGCATGAACCGCGACTACTACTCCGTCGCCTTCAAGCGCTACCGCAACGACGTGCTCAAGAGCAACATCAACTACATTCTGACGGGCATCATTGCGGTCATCGTGGCGATTGTCGTTGTGGTCAAGGTGATTCGTCCGCGCAGAAATCAAAAGAACGGAAGGAGGGCATAAGCGATGAAATCACTGTTCAGCAAAGAAAAGTGGCAGCAGCTGTTCTACACGGTGTCCCATCCGTCGGACGGCTTCTACTGGATTCGCCACGGCGAAAAGGGAAGCGTCGCCATTGCCATCCTCATGGTTGTCCTCTTCGGTCTGTGCTTCACGCTGAACCGGCTGCTTGCAGGCTTTGTCGTCAACGACATCAACGAGCGAACGGTCAACGCCCTGTGGGAAATGAGCGGCGTATTGATGCTGTACCTGCTGCTGTGCGTCGGCAACTGGTCGATTACCTGCCTGATGGACGGCGAAGGGCGCCTCAAGGATATTGCCATCGCCATCGGCTATTCGCTCCTGCCGATGATTGTGTGCTACATCGCCGCAACCATTGTCAGCCAGTTCGTGGCGGAAAATGAGGAAGCGTTCTACGCCATCATCATCTTCCTCGGCACGGCGTATACCCTCATCATGGCGCTGATTGGCATCATGCAGGTGCACAACTACACGCTGGGCAAAACGCTGCTCACGCTCCTGCTGACGCTGGTGGCAGTGTTCATCATCATCTTCCTGATGATGCTGATTGCGAACTTCATCGGTCAGGTGTTCGGCTTTGTCAGGAGCATCTACACCGAACTGATTTTCCGAGTTTAAGCGGGGGGTGGAAAGATGAGCGAGCAAACGAAAATCAAACACAGCCCCGCCGTGGAAGGCAAAAAGCATCACAAGGTACGTTGGATTGTGCTGGCGGTGCTGCTGATGATTGTGGCGGCAGTGGCTGCGTGGTATCTGATTCGCTTCGAGTTTAACCGGGACTATCAGGCGTACATTGAAGCGCCCAAGGGCGCGGCAGCGCAGTCAGAACTGGCGGCGCTTACGGACGAAAACCCGAACGTCGCCGCGCCTTTCCAGCTGTTTGCGGAAAACGACAACTTGAAGCTCTACGCGAATTTGGAGACGGCGAACGTCGCCATCTACGACAAGCGCAGCGGCGAAACGGTCTATTCCAACCCCGTGGACGCGGATGCGGACAAGGTGGCGAACAAGACCAACAAGAACTACTTGAAGAGCCAGTTCCTGCTGGACTACTACAACGCCGGTTTGACGAGCAGCACCTACGACAGCTACTCGATGAGCGTGGCGCTGGGCAACTTCCGCGCGGCGGCGATTGAGGACGGCATTGCCTTCATCTACGACGTGGGCGTGGACTCCATCCAGTACCTGACGCCGTCTTACCTGCCGACGGAGCGCTACGAGGGACTCTACGAGCAGCTGAGCGCACAGGCGAAGAAGGCAGCGGACATTGTGTACGAAAAGCGCGACGACGGCTACTGGATCAGCGCAACCGGTGCGAGCCGTACCCGCGAAATGGCGCGCGTCTCCAAGGAGTTTGTGGCGCTGGGCATGACAAAGGCGGAATACCTTGAAATGGAAGCGCTGGCGGGCAAGAAACAGGCGGAAACGCTGGGTTTCACCGTGACGCTGGAGTGGCATCTGGGCGAGGACAACGTGGAGGCCAAGCTGCCTGTGAGCGCGATTGAAGAGCGTGGCGGCGGCAAGGTCTACCGCATCCAGCTGCTGCCCTATATGGCGGCAGCGGGCAGCGACGAAAGCGGCTACATGGTTGTGCCGAACGGTTCGGGCAGCCTGATTCGTTTCAACAACGGCAAAAACAGTGCCGCGGTGTACAGCCAGTACGTCTACGATATGGACTTGATTGACGGCGACTACACGCAGACGCAGACGATTCAGTCTGTGCGTCTGCCATTGTGGGGCGTGTGCCGCGAGAACACCAGTGTGCTGGCGACGATTGAAAACGGCGTTTCGCTGGCGGCTATCAGCGCGGATGTTGCAGGGCGCAACAACTCCTACAACAACGCGTTCGCCATGTTCACCCTGCGCGGGTCGGAGCTGCTGTCTCTCTTCGGCGCGGGCGAAACGGCGGAAATGCCTATCGTCGAGGACAACTACTACGGCGAAGATCTCGTCATCCGCTACACATTCCTGACGGCGGAGAACAAGGGGTACAGCGGTCTGGCGAACTACTACCGGGCGCGCCTGATTGCTGAAAACGTGCTTTCTCCGCTGGAAGAGACGGGCGACATTCCCTTCTACTACGATGTGATTGGCGGCGTGAAGGAAACGACCCACTTCATGGGCATTCAGTACCTGCACGTCCGTGCCATGACCACCTTCGATGAAGCGGTGGAAATTGCGCAGTCGCTGAACAAGGCGGGCATCAAGCATCAAGTGATGAACTTCCAAGGCTGGATGAACGGCGGCTACTACCACGATGTCGCGAACAACGTGTCCGTGCTGAGGCAGCTGGGCGGCAAAAATCGGCTGGAGAACCTGAACAGCGCAATAGCACGGCTGGGCGGCGAACTGTACGCCGACGTCGCGTTCCAGAAGGTGACGCAAATCTCCAAGCACTACATGGAGAATCAGGAGACGTCCCGTTATTACGGCGCGGGTTACATTGCGCAGTTCGGCGTGACGAATCCGGCATCCCTGCGGCGCACGTCCGCGCTGGGTTACAGCGAGAACATTTACAACCTGTTGTCCCCGAAGTTCCTGCCGTACTACGTCAGCGGATTCCTGAACAGCACGAAGGATTATTCTCTGAACGGTTACTCCCTCCGCGACCTCGGCTGTGAGCTGCACGCGGACAAGCGCCGCACGGAGCTGATTAACCGCGAACAGGCGCTGATGATTGTCGAAAGCCAGCTGCAGGCGATTGCGGACAGCGGCAAGAATGTCATGGTGTCCGGCGGCAACCTCTACGCCCTGAACGGTGTCAAGCACGTCATTGACGCGCCCATGACCGCGACGGAGTACGTCATTGTGGATGAAACGATACCGCTTTACGAGATGATTCTGCATGGCTGTGTGGATTACACCGGTCAGGCGCTGAACACTATCGTGAGCGACGATTGGCAGGCGAAGCTGCTGAAAATGGTGGAATACGGCGCGTCCCCGCGCTACACCTTTACGGCACAGCAAGCATCCGACATGAAGTACACGGCGCTGAACAGACTCTACGCCACGACTGTGGCCAACTGGACGGATACCGCGGCGGAACAGTACGCGTACCTGAATGCGGCGCTCGCCTCCGTCAGCGGCGCGCAGATGGTGAAGCACACGATTCTCTCCGATACGCTGCGCAGCGTCGAGTACGACAACGGCGTGACCATCTACATCAACTACGGCAGTCAGGATGCGCAGGCGGGCGGCGGTACTGTTCCCGCGAAGGCATATCTGGTCACAGGAGGTGCAAACGAATGAAAAAGCTGCATATCTCCATGGCGGGGAAGCGCGCCGTTAACGGCTATCTTTTCATTCTGCCGTGGCTGCTGGGCTTTCTGCTGTTCTATGTGCGCAGCCTGTACATGACGGTGGAGTTCTCCCTGAGCGACCTGACCGTGCTGAGTACGGGCGGCTACAATCTGGAATTCGTGGGGCTGAAAAACTACTATGAGGCGTTCTTCTCCCACGCGTCCTTCAAGCAGACGCTGACGACCTCCATCGGCAACATGGTCATCGACGTGCCGCTGATTATCTTCTTCTCCCTGTTTGTCGCCATGATGCTCAACCGCAAGATGAAGTGCCGCGGACTGGTTCGCGCCATCTTCTTCCTGCCGGTGCTGCTGGGCGCGGAAGCGGTCAGCAATGCGCTGTCGCTGGCGGCGCAGATGATGGCGGGGGGTCTGAGCGGCACGAGCGCGGACATGGCGGCGGCGTCGGCATCCTCCGGCACGATGAACATGGATTACCTCATCGACCTGTTCGCGCAGCTTGCCCTGCCGGACGTGGTACTGGATTACATCGTCGGCGCGGTCAGCCGCATCAGCGATATCATTCAGGCTTCCGGCGTGCAGATTGTGCTGTTCATCGCGGGCTTGCAGTCCATTCCTTCCTCGCTCTACGAAGTGGCGAAGATTGAGGGCGCGACGGGCTACGAAACGTTCTGGAAAGTCACGTTCCCGATGGTGATGCCGCACATCATCACCTGCACGATTTACACCATCGTTGATGCGTTCAGCAAATCCGAGGTGGTCAAGCTGGCATACAGCACGGCGTTCACCGAGAGCCGGTACGGGCTGTCCTCCGCGTTCAGCGTGGTTTCGACGCTCATCACCTGCGCCCTGCTGGGAGCCGTGGTGTACTTCATCGGCAAGCGCACCTTCTACTACAATTAAGGCGAAGGAGAGTGAAAAGCAATGGAAAAATGGCGCGCATTTCGCAATTCTCCCCGCTATGAGGATGCCAAGGGCGGCGTAGTCAAAAAAGGCAAGAACCTGCTGATGACGATTTTGCAAATTATCCTCATCGTCGGTATCTCCTACGTCATCCTGTCCCCGGTCATCGGCATCGTCGCTCAGTCCTTCTTCTCCGACGCGGACTCGGCGAACCCGATGGTCTACACCATCCCGATTGAAGGCACGCTGGAGCGCTACACGACGGTCATCACGCAGATGGACTATTTCCGCACGCTCAGCAACACGCTGATTTACACCGTCGCGCTGACGCTGATTCAGGTGCTGATTTGCTCGATGGTCGGCTATGGCTTCGCGCGGGTTTGTTCATCTACATTTTCAACCAGTTCTTCCGCGGTCTGCCCAAGGAAATCGAGGAAGCGGCGTTTGTTGACGGCGCGGGAACGTGGTACACCTATTTCCGCATCATGCTTGTCAACGCCATGCCTGCTGTCATCACGGTGACGGTGTTCTCGCTGGTCTGGCAGTACACGGACTCCTTCTACAGCCAGCTGTTCCGCATTCCAACGGACATGCTGCTGGCGAAGCGCCTGTCCACGCTGCAGAACAACATCTCCGCGAACCTCAAAATCATGAACGTCCGCATCCAGCGTTTGTATGTTGACGCCGGCGTTGTGCTGACAATTCTGCCGCTGCTGATTTTGTATCTGCTGCTCCAGCGCCGCTTCATTGAGGGCGTTGAGCGGTCGGGTATCGTAGGCTAACGGTGTTAAGTAAAATCAGGATTACGGCGAACCTTCCGAAAACCGAATAAAAACGACAAAATTCGCCCGTAAAGCCGGTCGACAGCAGTGCAAACGCGAACGCACTTGCTTGAAACTGTGCTTTATGGGCGAATTGATTCCCTCGAAAACATTTTCCGACGAAATTTTCGCAAAAAAAGTTGAGAAAATTTGCTGAAACAGCTGATTTACCGGTTGACTAACGGTATAGTTTTGTGATATGATAAAGCAGAACGGAAATGGGAAATCTGGTGCAAAAATCGCCGGTATGACGGCACGGGTTTCCTGCTTCCCCGACGGCGTGTCCGCCGGCAACGTTGCAATGGTTACACCAAGGAACCAAGTTCTGGGAAGGAACATGTTTAAGGAGGTCATCCAAGTGAAGAAGGTTGTTTCTGTTCTGCTGGCTGCGGGCATCATCGCGACGACGGGTGCGTTCGCAGAGAACGTCGGCGTGTCGAGCCCGGCTGCGTCGCCTGTGGCGTCTCCCGTGGCGGGTGCTGTCAGCAGCATCATTGACTTTGCCGACGGCAACTTCGGCTTTCTGGGGATGGACACGACGCTGGGCAATGCCGATGCGAGCGAGCTGAGCGTTGTGGACTACAACGGCGGCAAGGCGCTGTGCGTCAGCCCGGCGGCGGCAGCTCGAAGCCGTCCGCCGACTGGTCGGTTTACATGGAGCGCAAGAATCCGAAGACGGCAGTCGTGACCGTTCCTGCGGGCGCGTTCGTGGCGGGCCGCGGCGACACGCTGCAGTTCTCCAAGGAAGTGGACAGCTTCATCGATTCCAAGAAGTTTGACGGCGAGGCGCCGCGTGACTTCTATGTGACCAACATCCAGTTCTTCGATGCGGAAGGCAACGTGCTGCCTGTGGATACCACGGCGGAATGGGTTGCGCCGGTGACGGAGGAAGACCGCTCCTATCTTTACGACGTGGCGAACGCGGTGGAGTTCCCGAACTTTGCCTACGAAGGCGGCGGCTGGAGTCAGGACGGTACGGAAATGCCGCAGGAATTCCTCGATGCGCTGGTGCCCGGTTCTGTGATTGAAATCAGCTACGAATCCGAAGACGGCACGATGTGGATTGTCCTGCCGGACGCGGCGGCAGGCTGGTCGCGCGTTGCCAATGACGGTTCTGCCGCCATCAACAGCAGCAAGAATACCTGCCAGATCACCTATGAGCAGATTGCGGCTGTGTGCGGCGAAGACAAGTCCACCTGGGGCGCGCGCCTGCAGTGCGAAGCGGGGAGCGCGTGGAAGGTTTACTCCGTGAAGGTTGGCCAGAAGGTCGCCCGCAAGGTCGCAACGCCCGTTGCTTCCTTTGATGGATTCTCCTGCGAAGGCGGCGCGTGGTCTCAGAATGGCTTCGACATCCCGGAAAATGTGCTGGATGCGCTCGTACCCGGTACGGCGCTGCAGATTGACTTTGAATCCGAGGACGGCTCGATGTGGATTGTCATGCCGGACTGCGCGGCGGGCTGGATGCGTGTGGCGCAGGGCGCGGCGAGCATCTCCGGCGGCAAGGCGTACATCACCTATGAGCAGATTGTCGAAGCCTGCGGCGAGGATAAGGCTGGCTGGGGCGCGCGGATGCAGTGCGAAGCAGAAAGCGCGTGGAAGGTCTACGCGGTGTCCGTGGTGAAGCTGGCGGAAATGGTCGGCAGCCACAACAATGTGGAGTTTGAAGGCGCGGCTTGTGAAGGCGGCGCTTGGGGTCAGAACGGCACGGAAATGCCGGAAAATATCGTGGCGGCGCTGGTGCCGGGCGCGGTCATCAATATCTCCTATGAATCCGAAACGGGCAACATCTGGATTGTCATGCCGGACGCGGCGGCGGGCTGGTCTCGTGTGCAGCAGCAGACGGCGGCGACCGACGGCAAGACGGCGCAGATTACCTACGAGCAGATTGCGGCGGTCTGCGGCGACGACGCTTCCACCTGGGGCGCGCGGATGCAGTTTGAATCCGACGGCGCGTGGAAGGTCTACGCAGTGACGGTTGGTCAGTCCAAGTAAGTCTATTCATCTGTCGGGTGCGGGGAAAGCGCCCGTTACCCGACAGCTCGTTCAGAAAAAAACAACATAGGAGGTTCGACACACAATGAAAAAGTTTGCTGCTCTCCTGCTCGCACTGACGATGGTGCTGGGCATGGCGACTATCACGGCGAGCGCGGAAGGCTCCGAGCGCGTCATCACCATCGGTACGACGTATGATGTCTACTGGGACTCCTTCGATGGGTCTATCGACGCGAACCCTTATTACACCGGCACGGTGGCGGACGAAATGATGTTCGCCAAGGTCAAGCAGATTGAAGAAAAGTGGAACGTGAAGTTCGAGTACATCAACCTGACCTACGCGGGCGCGAAGGAATCCATCAACACCTCCGTTCTGGCAGGCACGCCGGACGTGGACGTGTATATGATGGATCTTGCGCTGGCGGCACCGGCGGCGGCGAACGGCTACGTCACCGACCTGCGCGACGTGCTGCCCGCTAACAACGCGGTGATTCAGGGCAAGGACGCTGTGCTGTCCTACATCGACACCGGCAGCGGCGCAGTGCAGCTGCTGTGCGCCAACAACGCCGAAAACATGGTCGCCGCGACCATGCCGCTGGCGTTCAACCTGCAGATGGTTGAGGACGCGAACCTCGAAGACCCGCGCGATCTGGTCGAACGCGGCGAATGGACTTGGGAAAAGTTCCGTGAGTATTGCAAGGTGCTGACGAAGGACACCGACGGCGATGGCAACATCGACGTATACGGCTTCGGCGGATGGCCGGGAGACTACTTCATGAACTTCGTCATGTCCAACGGCACGAACGTGGCGGCAACCGCGACGGAAAACCTCTCTTCTCCCGAAGTCGGCGAAGTCCTCCAGTTCATCCAGGATCTGAACCTCGTGGACAAGGTGATGTACCCCATTCCGGAAGAAAACGGCTGGGACGTTTGCCGCTGGCTGTACCGCGACGGCAAGGTTGCCTTCACCCCCATCGCAGCGTGGATTATGGACTCCAACAAGGACTATGCATTCCAGCATCCGGAAGATCCGACCCTTGATTTCGACATGGTGTTCATCCCGTGGCCTGTTGGCCCGCACGGCAATGCGGAAACCAACGCTCAGAAGGTGACGGCGAACGCCTGCTACGTCATCCCGGTTGGCGTGGAAGATCCGGGACTGGTCTACAATGTGCTGTATGACCTGCTCAACTGGTACAACTACGATCCCAACAGCGAAGACGGCGGTGCTGCTGCGCTGGCCATCCGCGATGACCCCGAAACCCTCGGCTGGTGGTACGGCGTGACCGCGAAGGACATCGACCTGCAGGACTACAACTTTGAAGTCATGATGGAAATGGGTCGTCACCAGATGCTGGATAGATACGGCAGCCTCGGTGACGATGCGGAACTGCCCCTGCGTCAGTTCATCAATGGTGAGTACACCACTGCTCAGCTGCAGGAAACTTATCGCCAGACCATTCAGGATGCTATCGACGGCATTCTGGGCAAGTAATCCCTGTCTCTTTGACCTCCATCGTGGGTTCGCCTGCGGTGGAGGTCTTTTCGGTTCATGCAAAACCCTGTCCTTGACAAGAACCAATGAATCGGCTATGATGAAATCAAACGCAAAAGGAGAAAAACCCATGTGGACACAGCTGCCGGGCGAAAAGCGAATCGCCTTTGATGATGAAAATCTCCAGTACACCGGGCGCATTGATTTTGCTGACCCGCAAAACCCTGTCTTTCTCTTTACCGCCTCGTTCGTCCGCTTCCGCATGACCGGGCATCACCTCCGCGTTGTGCTGACGAACACGCACCACCTCTGGGAGAACCGCCTCGGCGTCGTTATTAACGGCGAACAGTTCGGCGTGCTGCTGGACTGGGACACGCTGAACGTCATTGATCTTTCTGATCACCTCCGCGACGGCGAGAACGACGTGATGCTCTTCAAGCGGCAGGACAGCTGCTATAAGATGACACTCCACGCGCTGCTGATTGACGAAAACGCGACGCTCCTGCCGCCGCCTGTGCGCCCGAATCGGCGCATCGAGTTCTATGGCGACAGTGTGTCGGCAGGCGAAGTCAGCGAAGTGACCGAATACGCCGGGAAGATTGACCCGCCCGACCATCAGGCGCGGTATAATAACGTATGGTTCAGCTACGCATGGCAGACGGCGCGGCTGCTGAATGCCGAAATCAGCGACATTGCGCAGGGCGGCATTGCCTTGCAGGATGGCAACGGCTATTTCTTTGATACGGGGATGCTGTCCTGCTGGGATAAGCTGGCGTACAACCCGTTCTTCCACGACGAAAAACCGTGGGATTTCAGCCGCTTCACGCCGCATGTCGTCGTCGTCGCGATTGGGCAGAACGACTCCGCCAAGCGCAACTTTATGGCGGAGGACTACAACGGCGAACAGGCGAAGCGCTGGCGGAGCGACTACGCAGGCTGGATTCGCGCGATTCGTGGGAAATATCCGCACGCGCATATCCTGCTGACGACGACCATCATGGCGCACAGCCCTGAATGGGACGACGCGATTGAAGAAGTGTTCCGCGAACTCGGCGACGAGAAGGTGCATCACTTCCTCTATCCGAAGAACGGCTGCGGCACGCCGGGTCACGTCCGCGCGAACGAAGCAGCGGAGATGGCGAAGGCGCTCGCGGCGTACATTGAAGCTATCCCGAACGTCTGGCAGGAGGATGCAGAATGAACGTACAGGTAAATCAAAATGAACGGCTGATTCGCCCGTCCGACCCGGCGATTCGCTACACGGGGCGCATCGACAACAGCAACCCCGACGCGCCGTTCCTCATCTACGTCTGTTCGCAGGTGGAGTTCCGCGTCACGGGGCGCGTCCTGCGCGTGTTTATCGAAAATATCCACTCGTTTTATGAAAATCGGCTGGGCGTCATCATCAACGGGGTGGAATCCGCCGTACTGCTGGAAAGCGGCGCACAGGTGATTGACCTCTCCGACCGCATGACCGATGGCGAAAACCATGTGCTGCTCTTCAAGCGGCAGGACTGCTGCCACGCGCTGGTGCTGCACGGGTTCGCCGTCGCGGAAGATGCGGAGCTGCTGCCCTTGCCGCCGCGTCCGAAGCGCCGCATGGAGGTCTACGGGGACAGCGTGTCCGCCGGGGAGGTGTCCGAAGCGGAATTTGCCTGCGGGCAGGTAGACCCCGAAGGGCACAACGGGCGGTACAGCAACGGCTACTTGAGCTACTCGTGGCAGACGGCGCGTCTGCTTGGCGCGGAGCTGCACGACATCGCGACCGGCGGCATGGCGCTGGAGGATGGAACCGGCTATTTCTATTCACCTGATTACATCGGGATGCTCTCGTCGTGGGACAAGATTAACTACTATCCGCCGTTCGGCGCGAAAACCGACTGGGATTTCAGCCGCTACACGCCGCACGTCGTCGTTACTGCGATTGGGCAGAACGACGCGAACCCGGTCAATTTCATGGCGCAGAACTACGACTGTGACGCCTCGAAGCACTGGCGGAGCGCCTACGCGGGGTGGATTCGCGCGATTCGGGCGAAGTATCCGCACGCGCAAATCATCCTGACGACGACGATTCTGGGGCATGACGCCGCATGGGACCGCGCGATTGACGAGGTGTGCCGCGAGCTGTCCCAGACGGATGGGCGCGTGCATCATTTCCTGTACAGCAAGAACGGCTGCGGCACGCCGGGGCATATCCGCGGCAGTGAAGCGGCGGGCATGGCGAAGGAATTGGCGGGGTTCATCGAGACGCTGCCGGACGCGTGGGAAGATTAAATGCGGAATAAAACGGGGGTGTGAATCGTGGTTTCTGTGGTGCTGCCAGCGTATAATCGAAGGAATACTGTCCGAAAAGCGGTCGAGAGCGTCCTCAATCAGACGATGCAGGATATCGAGTGCATCGTCGTGGATGACGCGTCGACCGATGACACGGCGGGGGTGCTGACGGAAATCAGTGATTCGCGCCTGCGCATCATCCGTTTGACGGAAAACAGCGGCGCGTGCCACGCGCGGAATGTCGGCGTTCAAGCGGCAAAGGGGGAGTACATCGCCTTTCAGGACAGTGATGACTGCTTCCACCCCGACAAGCTGGAGCGGCAATTGGCGTTCCTGCAGGAAACGGGCGCGGATGTCGTTTTCTGCGGCATGAACCGTATCTGCGGGCAGCAGATGGAGGTTTTTCCGGCGTATGTGCCGGATAAGTGTATTAACCGGATAGACTTGCTGGAAGCAAACCTTGCCAGTACGCAGTGCATTTTCGGCAAGGCGGAAGCATTTCGCAACACGCCGTTTGACGAGGATATGCCGCGCCTGCAGGACTGGGCGCTGATGCTTGAACTGGTGAAGAAGTACATTGTGCGCGGCGAGGCGACCCCGCTGGTGGATGTGTACGTTCAGCCGGACAGTCTGTCCAATCAGCCGAAGAAGCTGTTTCCGGCGCTGCGGCGGATTTACCTGCGCTACGCCGAGACCATCAATGCAATTTGCCCGGAGCACTGGACGATCATCCTCACGCAGGCGGCGGAGCGCATCGGGGAAGAAGCGTGGCAGGGCGAACTGCTGGAGAATGCGCCGGAGTGCGTGGTGCGCCCGGAGCAGATTGCGTCGATGGGGAACATTGTGCTGGGGCAGGGCGGCGAAAATCCGCAGGGCAAAATCCTGCTGACGCGCAATCTGTCTGATATACAGGAAGTGCGTGACAGATGCTACTATCTGCCGCGAAATCTGCTTGGCAAGGCGCTGAAGGAAAGTCTATCGGTGGAAATCGCGGGCAGGACGGCGGTGCATCCGCTGCAGCGGCTGTCGGCGATGCTGTGCGGCTGGCTGAATCATCAGGAAGCGTGGGAAACTGTCACGCAGATTTATGCAGAAGAGGAAATCATTGAGACGCTGGCGGCGGATCAGCTGATGGAAATGCCCTTGTGGGCGCGCGTTATCCGGCAGGCAGGGCGGAAGAAATTGCCGGACAAGCCGATTCGCCGCGTTGCCGCGTATTACCACAATGTGCATGGCGGCGGGGTACAGCAGGTGACGGCGAAACTGCTGCACGTTTGGCGGAAAATGGGGCTGGAAGTCACGCTGATTACGTCGCAGCAGCCGAACGAGGAGGATTTCCCGCTGCCCAAGGACGTACGGCGCGTGGTGATTCCGCCGTTTGACCCGTTCGACTGGGAGAGCCGGAGCGCGCATGTGCGGCGCTTGGCGGAGGTGGCGCGGGAGGTTGACCTCGTGGTAGACCATGCGTGGGCTGACCCGATGGTTCTCTTTGATGTGCTGGCGATTCAGTCCGCGGGTGCGAAGGTGCTGCTGCACACACACAGCGTCTTCTCCATGACGCTTCTCAAGCGCGAGCTGCATGACCGCTTCCAGTGCCTGCCGGATGTGGCGGCGATGGCGGATGGCGTAGTGGCGCTGACGCCGGCGGATGCGTGCTACTGGCGGCAGTTTTCGCCGCGGGTGTTTGAGACACGGAACCCGATTGATGTTGCGGATGTGCCGCTGAACGCGCTGGGCGGGCGGACAATGCTCTGGGTGGGACGCAATTCGCCGGAAAAACGCCCGATGGATGCAATCAAGGCGGTCATGTGGATTGGCGATCGCGTGCCGGGGGCAAAGCTGATCATCATGGGCGGCGGATTCGAGCACGAGGCGGAAATGAATTGGCTGAAGAACGTGGAGTACGTTGGATATCATCAGGATACGGAGGAAATTTTCCGGCAGGCGGATGTTTTCCTCTGCACAAGCGAGTATGAAGGTTTCAGCCTGACGATGGCGGAAGCGCAGGCGCACGGCATCCCGTGCGTAACATACGACATGCCGTATCTGCCGATTTTGCAGGGCGGCGGGCATGTGGCCGTGCCGATGGGGGATGCGGACGCGCTGGCAAAAGCGGCGGCGGACTTGCTGCTGGACGCATCGCGCCGGGTGGCATTGGGGCAGGAGGCGCGCAAGAACGTGGAGCGCCTTTGCATTGATCCTGTCTCTTATACACATCTCCGAGCCCACG
>ENA-OYWW01000295-OYWW01000295.1-human-gut-metagenome-genome-assembly--contig:-NODE-295-length-26340-cov-5.522694_pt1 | contig 26340 bp, 20 predicted proteins | sample MGYA00244817_ERZ653410 | MGnify/ENA primary metagenome ERZ653410 (study PRJEB26926, sample SAMN06164973) | human gut metagenome | biome: ENVO:00009003; feature: ENVO:2100002; material: ENVO:00002003...
AAGATCGTCGGCAGCGTCAGATGTGTATAAGAGACAGATACGCCCCACCCGGCTTCCGGCCGCAGACGACGCAGAATCAGCGCCACCAATGCCGCGCAGACCGCAAAGCCCGCCAGTTTTCCCGCCGTTTCCATCCCGCACCCTCATCCAAGCTGGAAAATCGTTCGCACGTTGGTGAACAATTGCGATAAAAGCGACACGACCATCAGCAGCACAATCGCCAGCCCGGCGACTGTCGCCAAATTCGCCAGTTCACTGCGCCCGGAGCTGTTCAGCACCGACGCCACGACCGTCGTGAGGATGCCGACCCCGGCAATCTGAAAGAGCAGGTCAAGCTGCATGGAACTTTCCCCCTTACATCAGGATAAGCAATAGGCACAGCCCGCCAATCCAGCCCAGCGTCTGATACAGCCGCGCGTCCTTGTCCGCCTTGCGTGCCGCTTTCTCGTGCATCAGCGCCACCTCCTGCCGCGCGTTTTCCACCGCCAGCAGTCGGCTTTCGAGGCTGCCGCGGCTGAGCAGGTGCATCATTCGGCTGATGATGTCCTTTTCGCTGATTGCCGGACACAGCCTGTCCGTCAGCGCGCCCGGCGAGGACAGCGGCGTACGTTCCAGCGTGTCCGCAAGCTGACGCAATAGCGTATCCGGCGGATGATTCCCGTCCGCGCACAGGCGAAACGCTTCCGGCAGCGAGTATGCGCACGATGCCATCAGCAGGTGCAAATGCGGCAGCACTTCGCCCCAGCGCGCCAGCCGCTGCTCCTCCTGCCGCAGGTGCGTGGACAGGTGCAGCCCCGCCAAGGTGGACAGCAGCGCCGCGCAAATCGGAAACAGCAGGCGCGTCATGACAAGGGAATCGGGCTGCCGCAGCGGTCGTGCAGCGCGGTGATTTTCCCGCCGCCCTCGCTGGAAAGCAGCACATACAGGTCGAAGCACCGCCGGGAGAACAGGGGCGATAATGCCGGGCGATTCGCCGTTTCCGCCAGCGCCGTTCCGTGCACCGTCGCCAGCACCGACGCGCCGCACGCCCACGCGTCCATCACGCACGCCGCGTCCTCCGCGCCGGACAGTTCATCCATAGCAATCACGTTTGGCGCCATTGAGCGGATGAACCACGGCACCGCCTCCGCTTTCGGCAGCCCGTCCAATACGTCGGTGGATGCGCCCACGTCCAATTGCGGCACACCGTCCACGCACGCCGCCAGTTCGCCGCGCTCGTCAATCAGCGCCGCTTGAACCGACATCGTATCCGCCATTTGCCGCGTCAGGTCGCGCAGGAGCGTTGTCTTGCCGCTGCCGGGTGCGCCGATGATGAGCACCGACGGCGTTTTGCCCGGAAACAGGGCAGGGAAGCGGCTGATGAGACCATCGGCACAGCCGCGCCATTCACCCGCAATGCGGATGCACACGGACGCAATGTCCCGCAGCGTGCTCTGCCCGTTTTTGCGCGTGATGTGCCCGCACAGCCCCATGCGGTGGCCGCCGCGCAGCGTCAGGTAGCCGCGCCGGGTCTCGTCTGCGCGCGCGAACAGGCTGTGCCCTGAAAGCGCCTCTGTCAGCGCCTCCACCTGCATTTGACCGGGAATCCAGTCGAGCTTCGCCGTCCGCGTCGCCGTTACGAACACGGCGGGGCGCTCGGCGCGGATGCGGATTTCGCGCAGTTCGCCCGGCAGCAGCATCGCCAATTCATCCCGGATGCACTCCGGAAAGCAGGGGGAGAGAAAATCGCGTGTTTCATCCCAATTCATGGTATCCCTCCTATTCAAACAGCGTCAGCCCTAATTTCTGGTACAGTGCCCAATCTACCAGCCCGTTCGATGAAAGCCTGAATGTTTCGCGCGCTTTATCCACCGCGCGCTGCGTTGCTGCGCCGAAAATGCCGTCCAGTGTTCCGAAATAGAAGCCCAGCGCGCGGAGCTTCCGCTGCACGGCGCGAACCATGCTGGAGCGGTCGCCGTTTTTCAGCGTCCGCAGACTGCCGCCCAGTTCGCCGTACGCGCCGCATTCAATGACGACGACCGTTCCATTCGGGACGCGCGCATAGAGGGCTTCCGCGTCGGCGACACGCATTCGGATGCACCCGTGGCTGGCGTTTGTGCCGATGGACTCCGGGCGGTTCGTGCCGTGAATGCCATAGTCGCCCCACGGGACGTTCAAGCCCAGAAAGCAGGTGCCGAAACCGCCCATTTTGCCCGAAAAACGCCGGTTGATGCGGAACACGCCCAGCGGCGTCGGCGTATCCCGCGCGCCGGTGGCAATCGGGTATCGCGCGGCAATCTCGCTTCCGCAGAACAGCGTCAGCATCTTCTGCTCCACATCAATGTGGATGGCGCAGACGGTGGAGGCACTCCGCACGCGCCCGGCAAAGAGCGGAAAAATCAGAACAATCAGCAGCATCAGCAGCGAAAGGCGTCTGCGCAAGGGCGAACAAGCCTCCTTCCGGGCGCATCTGCGCTTGCAGAAAGAGCATATGGAGCGCAGCGGACAGATAGAACGCAAAGTTTTTACGCAAAAATGATGAATAACTGCTTGATTTTAACACATCACATGCGTTATAATGAAGATAAAGACAGGGAGGTCTGTCTGGACAATACGATTAGGAGGAAAACCGAATGAAGAAGTTTCTTGCGGTTCTGCTGATGCTCGCCATGCTGCTGTGCGGCGCTGCTTTCGCGGAAGACACAGCCCCCGCGCTGACCAAGGACGTTGTGGTGCTCTTTACCAGTGACGTCCACTGCGGCATTGACCAGGGATGGGGCTACGCGGGCGTGGCGAATATGCGCGACAGCCTGCAGGCAGACAACCATGTGGTGCTTGTCGATGATGGCGACGCGATTCAGGGCGAAACCATCGGCACGCTGACCAAGGGAAGCGCCATCATCGAGCTGATGAACGCGGTCGGCTACGACATCGCCATCCCCGGCAATCATGAATTTGATTACGGCATGGAGAACTTCCTCGAACTGACCAAGCAGGCGAATTTCCCCTACATCTCCGCGAACTTCACCTGCCGTGATAAGCTGGTTTTCGCGCCCTACGTCATCAAGGAATTTGACGGCGTGAAAATCGCCTTTGTCGGCATGACTACCCCGAACACGATTACCTCCTCCACGCCCGTCTACTTCCAAGATGATGAAGGCAACTTCATCTACGGCTTCATGCAGGATGAAACGGGCGATAAGCTCTACGCGGCGGTGCAGTCCGCGGTGGATGCGGCGCGCGCGGAAGGCGCAACGTACGTCGTTGCCATGGGGCATATGGGCATTGAGGAAAGCTGCTCGCCCTACATGAGCACCGAGGTCATCACGCATACCACGGGTATTGATGCGTTCCTTGACGGCCACGCGCACGAGACGATGGCTTGCAACGAAGTCAAGAACGCTGAGGGCAAGACGGTGCTGCGCGCGGCTTGCGGCACGAAGCTGTCCTCCGTCGGCTATCTGCGCATTGCCAAGGATGGCAAGCTGACGACTGGTCTGTACACTTGGACGGTGGACATTGCCGCGCCGAAGCTGCTGAACCTGACGGGCGATGCGGCGGACGCAGTGGCGGCGCAGGTCGCCAAGCTCGACGAAATCCGTCAAACCGTCGTTGCGACCTCTCAGGTGCCGCTCTACGTCAATGACCCCGTCGCGGTGACGGCGGAAGGCACGCCTGTCCGCATCGTCCGCAACGCCGAAACGAATCTGGGCGACCTGTGCGCCGATGCGTACCGTGCGCTGTCCAACGCGGACATTGCGTTCGTCAACGGCGGCGGCATCCGCAAGCAGATTGAAGCGGGCGACATCACGCTTGACGACATTTACAGCGTCCATCCCTTCGGCAACACCATGTGCGTCATCCGCGTGACGGGTCAGCAGGTGCTGGACGCGCTGGAATGGGGCGCGCGCGCTGTGCCGAGCGAAAACGGCGGCTTCCTGCAGGTCTCCGGTCTGACTTACGAGATTCACACGGGCGTCGCGTCCTCCGCCGAGAAGGACGAGAACGGCATGTTCACGCGCGTTTCGGGCGAATACCGCGTCAAGAACGTGATGGTCGGCGGTCAGCCCCTTGAACTGGACAAGACCTACACGCTGGCATCCCACAATTACATGCTGCTTGGCCATGGCGACGGCTACACCATGTTCGACGGCTGCGAAGTGCTGGGCGAGGACATGATGGTTGACAATCAGGTGCTGATTACCTACATCACGACCACCCTCGGCGGCGTGGTGGGCGAACAGTACGCCAACCCCTACGGCGACGGTCGCATCGTGGCGGTGGAATAATCAACATTTCCGGCTGGTGATTTCTGCGTTTGCAGGGGTCATCAGCCCCTTTTTTGTGTCCGGCAATTGTTTTCTCACTGTTTTTTGCTTGACAAGCGCCGGAAAAGATGGTATGATAACCGCAATTCAACAGAGACGCAAGTCTCCACAAGGCTATGAAGAGCAGCAGTAGCCGGGAAGTCGCTTTTGCAGAGAGCCGCGAACAGGTGCGAGTGCGGCAGGCGGACACCGGGGAAGAAACAGCTCAGAGCCGCCGCCCGAAAAGCGTTTGCTTAGTAGGCACGGACGGGGGAAGCCCGTGACAGCTTCGCGCAATCGTCATTTTTGACCGTTGCGATAGAGATGCTCCGGCGCGCGCCGGGGAAAATTGGGTGGTACCGCGAGAAGTCTTTCGCCCCATGCGTTGGGGTTGAAAGGCGTTTTTTTATATCTGATACTATTTCCGGATGAAAATGCACCAAGATGCGCCGCGAATTTTTTCTTCTGCCTAACGCGAATGAAATGCAGCGTAGCAGCGCTACGCTAAATGGAATGAGCGGACGGCAGATGGAAAAAGGCGCAAGCAGATGGTGCAGGTGAATCCGGAAATAGTATGAAAAAAGCAAGGAGGATGACCATGAAGCGGACACATTACTGCGGCGCAATCCGCAAAGAGCATATGGGACAGACGGCGACGCTGTGCGGCTGGGTGCAGAATCGGCGCGATATGGGCGGCGTGATTTTTCTGGATGTGAAGGATCGCGAGGGCGTTGCGCAGGTCGTCTGCAATATGCAGTTCCTGCCGCCGGAGGACTTCCACCATGCGGAAACGCTGCATATGCAGAGTGTGATTCAGGTGGAGGGCGAAATCCGTCATCGCGACGAAGAAACGTATAACCCGCGTCTGGCGACGGGCGAGGTGGAGTTGCTGGCAAAGCGCCTTGTTGTCCTCAGCGAAGCGCAGCCCCTGCCGTATTCGATGGACGAGGATGCAAAGGTGCGCGAGGAACTGCGGCTCAAGTACCGCTATCTGGATTTGCGCCGTCCGCAGTTGCAGAAGGCGCTCCGCTTCCGGCATCAGGTGCAGATGGCGGCGGAAAAGTACCTGAACGGCGACGGCTTCACCTGCATTGAAACGCCGATGCTCTGCAAATCCACCCCCGAAGGCGCGCGCGATTATCTCGTGCCCAGCCGCGTGCATCCCGGCAAGTTCTACGCCCTGCCGCAGTCGCCGCAGATTTTCAAGCAGATGCTGATGGTCGGCGGCATGGACAAGTATTATCAGGTCGCCCGCTGCTTCCGCGACGAGGATCTTCGCGCCGACCGTCAGCCGGAGTTCACGCAGGTCGATATGGAGATGTCGTTTGTAGAGCAGGAGGATATCCTCCAGCACTTGGAGCGCCTGTTTAAGAGCATCTTCCGTGACGTGATGGGACGCGAAATCGGCTATGATTTCCCGCGCCTGACGTGGCAGGAGTCCATGGATCGCTACGGCTGCGACAAGCCGGACTTGCGCTTCGGCATGGAGATTCGCGACGTGACGGACTTGGCGGCGGAATGCTCCTTCTCCGTTTTCCGGCGTGTGGCGGACGAGGGCGGCAAGGTGCGCGCGCTCAATTGCAAGGGCTGCGCGGAGAAATTCACCCGCACAACCATCGAAACGCTGACCGACCACGCGCTGGGTTACGGCGCGAAGGGCATGGCGTGGATTCTCATTCACGACAGCGGCGAAGTCAACTCCATTTTGCAAAAGTACTTTACCAAGGCGCAGTGGCAGGCGCTGCTGACCGCGCTGGATGCCCAAAATGGCGATTTCATTCTCTTCTGCGCCGATAAGTTCCAAACCGTCTGTCGAACGCTGTGCGGCTTGCGCCTCGAAGTCGGCGATATGCTGGGCTTGCGCGACAAGCAGGATTACCGCTTCTGCTTTGTCACCGACTTCCCAGAGTTCGAGTGGTCGGACGAGGAGCAGCGCTATATGGCGATGCACCACCCCTTCACCATGCCGTATGAGGAGGATTTGCCCTACCTGATGACCGACCCCGCACGGGTGCGCTCACAGGCGTATGACGTGGTGCTGAACGGCATTGAGCTGGGTTCCGGCTCGATTCGTATCCACCGCCCGGACGTGCAGGCGCTGATGTTCCGCGCCTTGGGCTTCACCGAGGAAACAGCCCGCGCCCGCTTCGGCTTCATGATTGACGCCTTCAAGTACGGTACGCCGCCGCACGGGGGATTCGCTTTCGGGCTTGACCGGCTTGTGATGCAGCTGCTTGGCGCGGATTCCCTGCGCGACGTGATTGCCTTCCCGAAAGTGCGCGACGCATCCGATTTGATGACGAGCGCGCCGGATTTTGTTGATGCCGAGCAGCTGGAAGTGCTGCAATTGGGCGTTTCGACGGCGGCGGAGGCAGAGAAGCATCCGCAGAAAAAGCGTCCGACGATGGCGATTAAGACCGTCGCGGAGCTGGCGAAGCTGTCCCTGACGGCAGAAGAAGAAGTGACAATGGGCGAGGAGCTGAACACAATTCTTGGCTTTGCCGAAGCCTTGCAGGAAGTGGACACGACCGACGTTCCGCAGACGGCGCACGTCATCCCAACGGAAAACGTGCTGCGCGAGGACATTCCGGCGGCGCCCTTTGACCGCGATTTGCTGCTCTCCAACGCGCCGACGCACACCGAAGACTGCGTGAATGTGCCGCAGACGTTTGATTAAGGGAGGAATCAGTCATGAAAATTACCCGAATGACGCTGCTGGAGCTGTCCGATGCCATGCAGCGCGGCGATTTGACCTCCCGCGAGGTCACGCAGGCGTATCTCGACCGCATCCATCAGGTGGAGGGCAAGGTGCAGGCGTATATCAGCCTGAACGAGGAAGAAGCGCTCCGTCAGGCGGATGAATGCGACAAGAAGCGGCAGCAGGGCGAAAAGGTGTCGCCGCTTTGCGGCATTCCCGTCGCCGTGAAGGACAACATCTGCGTCAAGGGCGGCAAAACCACCTGCGCATCCAAAATGCTGGCGGATTTCGTATCGCCGTACTCCGCCACGGTCTGGGAAAAATTGCAGGCGGCGGGCTGCGTCCTGCTCGGCAAGACGAATCTGGATGAGTTTGCCATGGGCTCGTCCACCGAAAACAGCGCGTTTCACCCCACGCATAACCCGCGTGATTTGTCGCGCGTGCCGGGCGGGTCGTCCGGCGGCTCGGCGGCGTGCGTCGCGGCGGATGAAGCCCCCTTTTCTCTCGGCAGCGACACCGGCGGCTCCATTCGCCAGCCCGCGGCGTTCTGCGGCGTTGTTGGCATGAAGCCGACGTATGGCATGGTCAGCCGCTATGGGTTGGTCGCGTTTGCCTCGTCGCTGGATCAAATCGGCCCGATGACGAAGACTGTGGCGGACAACGCGATTGTGCTGGACGCGATTGCCGGCTACGATTGCCGCGACACGACCTCCATCAAACGCGGCTATACGCCCATGAACCGTGAGATGAAAGCAGGCGTGAAGGGCTTGCGCATCGGTCTGCCGAAGGAAATGTTCGGCGAGGGCTTGTCCGCTGATGTCCGAAAAGCCGTCATGAACGCTGCCAAAACGCTCGAACGCCTTGGCGCGACGGTGAAGGAAGTCAGCATTCCGTCGCTGAAAGTCGCGCTTCCGGCGTATTACGTCCTGTCCTCGGCGGAAGCCAGCTCGAACCTTGCGCGTTTTGACGGTGTTCGCTATGGGCATCGTGCGGCGGAATATGCTGATTTGGAGGAATTGTACCTGAAGAGCCGCAGCGAGGGCTTCGGCGCGGAGGTCAAGCGGCGGATTCTGCTGGGCACTTACACGCTCTCCGCCGGGTACTTCGATGCGTACTACAAGAAGGCGCTGCAAGTGCGCACGCTCGTCATCCGCGAACTGAACGCGGTGCTGAAAGACGTCGACTGCCTGCTTTCGCCCGTCGCGCCGACGACTGCCTACAAAATCGGCGAAAAGACGATGTCGCCGCTGGAAATGTACCTCGGCGATATTGATACCGTCCCGGTGAATATCGCGGGCATTCCGGGCTTGTCGCTGCCTTGCGGGCTTGACCGCGCGGGGCTGCCCGTCGGCGTGCAGCTGATGGGCGCGACCTTCTCCGAACCGCTGCTCTACCGAGTCGGCTATGCGCTGGAAGAAGCGCTGGGTGAAATCTGCAAGGAGGCGACGCTGTAATGGCTTGGAAGATGATGGACGGATACGAAATGGTCATCGGCTTGGAGGTTCATGTGGAGCTGAAAACGAAGACCAAAATCTTCTGCGCCTGTCCGACGACCTTCGGCGCAGCGCCGAACACGCAGTGCTGCCCGGTCTGTATGGGCTTTCCGGGCACGCTGCCGGTGCTCAATCGGCAGGTGGTGCATTACGCGGTGCTGGCGGGGTTGGCGACGGGCTGCACGATTGCGCGTTACTCCAAGCAGGATAGAAAGAATTATTTCTATCCCGACCTGCCCAAAGCGTACCAAATCAGCCAGTATGACCTGCCGCTGTGCGTCGGCGGGCACTTGATGGTGGAGACGGAAGCGGGCGAGAAGCTCATTGGCATCACGCGCATCCACATCGAGGAGGACGCGGGCAAGCTCGTGCATGACCCGGAGAAGGGGACGCTCATCGACTGCAACCGCTGCGGCGTTCCGCTGATTGAAATCGTGTCTGAGCCGGATATTCGCACGCCGCAGGAGGCTGTCGCGTACCTGCACAAGCTGAAGGCGGTCATCGAGTACACGGGCGTGAGTGACTGCCGGATGCAGGAGGGTTCGCTCCGCTGTGACGTGAACTTATCCATCCACAAAAAGGATGAACCGTTCGGCACGCGCACGGAAATGAAAAACCTGAACTCGTTTACGTCCGTTCAGCGCGCGATTGAGGAGGAATACCGCCGGCAGGTGGAGGCAGTCAAGAAGGGCGAAGCGATTGTGCAGGAGACGCGCCGCTTCGACCAGACCACGGGCAAAACGTCCTCCATGCGCCGCAAGGAGAACGCCAACGACTACCGCTATTTCCCCGACCCGGACTTAGCGCCCATTGTGCTGAGCGACGAAGTCATTGCCGGGTGGCGCAAGGAACTGCCGCAGCTGCCGGATGTGCGCAAGGCGGCGTACATGGCGGATTACGGGCTGACGGCGTACGCGGCGGAGCAGCTGGTCTCCAGCAAATATCTGGCGGACTACTTTGAAACGGCGGCGCAGTCCACCGCGGCGGTCAAAATGCTGGCGAACCTGATGATCAGCGAAGTGTTCCGCCTGCTGGATGGCGAGGATGCGAAAATCCCGCTGAACCCGGCGGCCTTGGCGAAGATTGCGGACATGACTGAGCAGAGCCTTATCAGCGTCGGTACAGCGAAAAAGACGATAGACGCGCTCTGGGACACGCCCGAAGACCCGGAGGAATACGTCACCCGCATGGGACTGATGCAAATCAGCGATGAAGCGGTGTTGGCAGAGTACGTCCGCAAAGCCATCGACACGCACCCGGAGATGGTCGCGGGCTACCGCAAGGGCAAGCTGACGCTGAAAAACGCGCTGATGGGCGTGGCAATGGGGCTTTCCGGCGGCAAGGCGAACCCGGTGGTGCTGCAAAAGCTGATGGACGCGGCGCTGGACGCATAATGGCAGGAAGAAATTACGCAATTCATGTCAATCGAAAAGGTACGCGCAGCATTTGCCGCGCAGGGGATTGCCGACCGCATCCGCGAACTCGATGAGTCCAGCGCAACGGTTGCTTTGGCGGCACAGGCGCTGGGCTGTGAGCCGGGGCGCATCGCGAAAACGCTCTCGTTTCAGGGCAAGGAACAGCCGATTCTGATTGTCGCGGCGGGGGATGGCAAAATCGACAATCACCGCTTCAAGGAGCGCTTCGGCGTGAAGGCGAAGATGCTCGCATCGGAGGAAGTACCGGAGAAAATTGGCCATGCCGTCGGCGGCGTCTGCCCGTTCGCAGTCAACGAGGGCGTTGAGGTTTATCTGGATGACTCGCTGCGCCGCTTTGAGACGGTGTTCCCCGCGTGCGGCAGCAGCAACAGCGCCATTGATACTATTTCCAAATTCACCTGCGCCATCTGCTCGCGCCTTTTCCGCGCTTGCGTCCGCTCATTCCACTTAGCGTAGCGCTGCTACGCTGCGTTTCATTCGCGTTAGCCAGCGCGAAAAATTCGCTTCGCATCTTGGCGCATTCTCATTTGGAAATAGTATGAGATGACACTGTCGGAACTGGAGCGCTATTCCGGCGCGCTTGGCTGGGTGCATGTCTGCAAGGATGTACCGTAAAATCGCACATACGAAAAAGACCACGCGCCGAATCGGTCATGCGTGGTCTTTTTCATATGCGGCAGAATCAGGGAATCAGCAGACGCCCGCAGCTTTCGCACTCCACAATCTCGCCGTTGGCGGACGTGACGCGGCTCAGCACTGCCGACGGCAGCGACATATTGCACCCGCTGCACTGGTTGTTAATCAGCCGAGCGAGCGGCGGCGTGATGCGCTTCTTAATCTCGTGATAGCGTGCCAGCAGCTCCGGCGAAATGCCCTCGCCCTTCTTTGCGACGATGGCTTTCTGTGCCTTCAGGGCAGCTTCCTTTTCCGGTGATTCCTTGTCGTACTGCTTCTTGAGATTATCAAATTCTTCCTTCAGCTTAATGGCATCGCGGCGCAGGCTGCGTTCCTTCTGATCGTAATCGTTGGCATCCTTTGCCATGCGCTTCATTTCCTGCTCATAGCTGCCAATCGTCTCCAGAAAGCGGTTCACTTCGCTCAGCAGCGCTTTCGTATCATCCAATTCGGTCGGAGGATTCTGCTCGAAGCGGCTTTGCAGGTGGCGCAGCTGTTCTTCGCAGCGGGTGATGGCATCGCGGATGGCATCCTTGCGGTCAGAGAGAATCGCCACCTGTTCCTCCATCTGCTTGTACTGCTTCTGCTTGGCGTTGAACTGCGTGCGGCAGGTATTCATCTTCTGGCGCAGCGGACTGCGGCTCAGCTCCTGTTCGAGTTTGTCAGCCTTGCGGTCTTCCACTTGATACTGCCATAACATAGCAAGCTGGTCCATAAGTACCTCCTTGATAAACAGCGTGCCGGAGGGCACGGACGGTCACTCATACGCGCTGCGTTCGGAGCGCGAAATGTGCATTTTCCATTGTACTATATCCGGCGCGTTTTGTAAAGCCTTCATGAGTGCAAAAATACCGGGATTTTCCGTGGCAAAGTGTCCCGCCTCCAACAGCACCACGCCGTGGTAGGATGCATCCAGCGCAATGTGGTGCTTCACCTCGCCCGTGAGGAAAGCATCCGCGCCCATGGCGTGCGCATCCGCCCACTCGTCGCACCCGCCGCCGGAGCAGAGACCGACGCGGTGGATGAGCGCCTCCCGATGCCCCATCACGCGCACTGTGTCGCCTAACTGCCGCGCGGCAAAATCCGCGAATGCTTCCGCCGTCATCGGTGCGGATAAATCTCCCACGCGCAGGAAGCCCTCGCCGACGATGTTCTCCAGCCCCAGCAGTCCCGCCAGCGTGTCGTTCATGCCGCCGGACGCTTGGTCGAGGTTCGTGTGCGCGGCAATCAGCGATAAGCCGTTTGCAATCAGCCGAATCAGCAGATGCCCCTCGTAATCCGCCTCAGTCAGGCGCTTCCGGGCGGAAAACATCAGGGGATGATGCGTCACAATCAGGTTCGCGCCCGCTGCCAGCGCATCGTCAATCACGCGGTCGGTCACATCCAGCGCAAGGTGGATGCCCGTCACTTCCGCCTGTGGATTGCCTACCAGCAAGCCGGAATTGTCGAAATCCGCCTGTGTGTCAAACGGCGCAAGTGCGTCAATCAGCTCGTAAACCCGCTGCACCGTCAGCATAATGCACCCTCCAATTCTATGACTTTTCGTTGATAAAAGTCGATTTCCGCCGCAATTTCGCCGCGAATCCGGCTTACATCACCCGTTGCGGATGCCAGCCCGGTCAGGCGGTCGTCCATCACCTTGATGCGGTAGCGGCAGTAGTCCAGCAGCATTTTCGGCGGATTCTGCACCCACAGCAAGCGCCCGTAGTGCACTTCCTCCGCCGTCCAGCCTTCCGCCTGCCCCGGTTCGGCGCGCCAGAAGATGTAAAAGCGCCCCGCCGCTTGGCAGAGTTTCTCCTGCACGATGTGGTAGCCGATTTCAGGCAATGTCCGGCGGACGAGCGGCTGCTCCGTATGCGAGGAAAGCACCAGTACCGCCCCGCTTAGCTTCTCTGCGCCGCTAAGCAGCACCGTGCGGATGGTTTCGCCGCCCATGCCCATCATCGACACACACCCGCAAGGTTTGGTCAGCGCATCCAGCCCGTCGGCGAGCCGCACATGCGCACGCTTCTCCAAATGATGGCGGCGGACACTGTCTTCCGCGTGGAGAAGTGCCTTTGGGCTGACATCAGCCAGAATCATCTCTTGGCAAATGTTGTGCGTCAGCAGATAACAGGGGAGCAGCGCGTGATCTGTGCCGATATCCGCGCCCAGCGCACACGGCTCGTACAGCTGCGCGGCGAGGGATAGTCTTTCGTCGAGCATAACGCCTCCCAAAAACGGCCCTGCCGCCAATTAGTGGACAGAGCCGCAAGTGTTATTCCGTATAGTAGTCGCGCAGTTTCTTGGAGCGGCCGGGGTGGCGAATCTTGCGCAGTGCCTTTGCTTCAATCTGGCGGATGCGTTCGCGGGTGACGTTGAACTCCTTGCCAACTTCCTCCAGCGTGTGCGCCTGTCCATCCTCCAGCCCGAAACGAAGGCGGATGACCTTCTCCTCGCGCGGGGTCAGTGTGTGCAGCACTTCCTGCAATTGTTCGCGCATCATGGCGTTGGACGCCACCTCCGCCGGCGCGGGCGCGTTCTCATCCTCGATGAAGTCGCCCAGATGGCTGTCCTCTTCCTCGCCAATCGGGGTTTCCAGCGACACCGGCTCCTGCGCAATCTTGATGATTTCGCGCACCTTGCTCTCGCTGATGCCCATTTCCTTCGCGATTTCCGCGGGTGTGGGGTCGCGCCCCAGCTCCTGCGCCAGCTGACGATTGACGCGAATCAGTTTGTTGATGGTCTCCACCATGTGCACGGGAATGCGAATCGTGCGCGCCTGATCGGCGATGGCGCGGGTAATCGCCTGCCGAACCCACCACGTCGCGTAGGTGGAAAACTTGTAACCTTTGGTGTAGTCGAATTTTTCTGCCGCTTTGATTAAGCCGAGGTTGCCCTCCTGAATCAGGTCAAGAAACTGCATTCCGCGCCCGACATAGCGCTTGGCGATGGACACCACAAGGCGCAGGTTCGCTTCACTGAGCTTCTTTTTTGCCGCTGCTTGCTCCTCTGGCGTGCCTTCCGCAATCTGCTTTGCCAGCGCAATTTCTTCTTCGGTGGTCAACAGGGGATATTTGCCGATTTCTTTCAAATACAGGCGGACAGGGTCGTCGGAACTCACGCCGTCGGGGACGGACAGGTTAATCGTGTCAATGGGGGTGTCCTCGCTGGACTGCGCGGGCTGCGGGTCGTTTTCATTGATGACGGTCACGCCGAGCGCTTCGAGATTCTCCAGCACCTTGTCCAGCTGATCCGGCTCGATGTAGAGATCCATCAGGCGTTCCATAATCTCCTTGTAGGTCAGCGTGCCCTTCTTCTTGCCGTATTCATAGAGGTCATCAAGCCGCTTTTGGCGGCCATCCGGGGTTTGTGTCAAGCGGAATCCACTCCCTTCAGCCCAACAGGGAATCATCAATCCATGTAGTCCACCAGATTCTTGGACATGTTCGGGCGCTTAATCTTGCGCAGCGCCTTCACCTCAATTTGGCGGATGCGTTCGCGGGTGACGTTGAACGCCTTGCCAACTTCCTCCAACGTGCGCTGCTGACCGTCATCCAGCCCGTAGCGCATCCGGATGACCTGCTCTTCACGCGGCGTCAGCATGTGCAGCACATCGGAAAGTGTCTGCTTCATCATGCTTTCCGCCACAATTTGGGAGGGCGGCGGCGTCTTGTCGTCTTCGAGGAAGTCGCCGAGGTGGCTGTCCTCCTCCTCGCCAATCGGGGATTCGAGCGACACCGGCTCCTGCGCAATCTTGATGATTTCCTGCACCTTGCTCACGCTGATGCCCAGTTCCTTCGCGATTTCCTCCGGGCGCGGCTCACGCCCCAGTTTCTGCTGAAGCTGGCGGTTCACGCGCACGATGCGGTTAATTGTTTCCACCATGTGCACGGGAATGCGGATGGTACGCGCCTGATCGGCAATCGAGCGGGTGATAGCCTGCCGAATCCACCACGTCGCGTAGGTGGAAAACTTGAAGCCCTTGGTGTAGTCGAACTTCTCCACTGCCTTCATCAGACCGAGGTTGCCCTCCTGAATCAGGTCGAGCAGACTCATGGAGTTCTTGCTGCGCCCGACGTACTTCTTGGCAATTGACACGACAAGGCGCAGGTTCGCTTCGCTCAGGCGGCGTTTCGCCTCATTGCGGATAGCGGGGTCGTCGCTTTCCAGCTGCTTGGCAACTTCAATTTCCGCTTCGCTCGTCAGCAGCGGAATGCGCCCGATTTCTTTCAGATACATGCGCACCGGGTCGTCGGCAGAAATGACATCAGCTTCGCTCAGGTCGTCGTTCAGTGCGGGATCGGGCACTTCCATGGCAGCAGGGGATGCATCCGGGATTTCCGCGGAATCCACCACGGTCACGCCCAGACTCTCCAGCTTGTCCAGCACCTTCTCCAGCTGATCGGCCTCAAAAAAAGTATTGCCCAGACGATCGGTCACTTCCTGATAAGTGATCGTGCCTTTGTTTTTTGCGTATTCGTACAGTTCGTCAAGCGGTGACGGACGGCCATTCTGCGAAAGCGTCAAGTTGAACTCTCCTTCTTGTGATACAGCCGGGTTTTCCGGCTCGGTAGCGATAAACAAATTGCAATTTCCATAACGACTGCATTATTTCAGTCGGTTGATGGTGGCAGTCAGCTGCTTTGCTTCATCCAGCGCCTGCATTTTTTCTGCGCCGGAGAGCGTTTTGATGCGCTTCATAATCTCGTCGTACTGCGCGCGCGCTCGTTTCAGGCGCATCCGCGATAGGCAGTCGTGCGCCATTTGCAGCATTTGATCCGTGCTTTCGCCGCTCTGCGCCATCAGCAGATGACTGACGCGGGCGCGCACCACCTCGTCGCTCTGGCTTTCCACCAGTGACGCGGCGGACACACCGCTTTGCAGCTGCAGAAACAGCTCCTTGAGCAGCGGGTCGCGGAAGTCGTCCTCCTGCGCCAAATCTTCCGGCAGACGCGACGAGGCAATCAGCGAAAGCAGCAGCTCCTCCGCGCGTACATCCTCGTCGGCGTTTTCCGGCTCCGGGACAGGCGTCGCGGGCGGACGAGCGATTCGCGCGGGCAGGGGAGGCGCAGAAGTGATGTCCTTCGGCGGCGTCATGCCGATTTGCGCAATCAGCACATCGCGGCTGAAGCCCGTCTGCACAATGAGCTCCTGCAGGGCGTTCTCCATTTCCACCGGCTCCAAGTTCCGCAAAATCGCGGCGCACGCCTTCGCGTAGGCGGTTCGCCCCTCCTGCGTGGTCAGGTCGTGTTCCGCGCGAAGCCGACGCATCCGGTAGGCTTGCGGCGTCAGGGCAGGCAGCTTGTCGAAGCCTTCTTTCCCGTCGCGGCGGATGAATTCGTCCGGGTCAAGCCCGTCGGGGAAATCCAGCACGCGCGCCGGAATGCCTTCCGCCTCCAGTATATCCAGACCGCGCAGGATGGCGTGCTGCCCCGCGCTGTCGCCATCGTAGGACAAGTATACCATCGGCGCAAAGCGTTTGAGCAGCTTTGCCTGTTCGCTCGTCAGCGCCGTGCCGAGTGTCGCGCAGACGCCGGTCACGCCGAACTGCGTCAGCGAAACGACGTCCATGTACCCCTCGACCAGCACCACACGCTCCAAGTGCCGCTCTTTGCGCAGAAGATTTGCTGCGTACACGCCCAAACGCTTGTTGAAAATGGGGGTGTCGGACGTGTTAAGGTACTTCGGCTGCACGTTCTCAATTGCGCGCCCGCCAAACGCCAAGACGTTGCCGTATTGGTCGATGATGGGGAAAATCGCGCGGTTGCGGAACATGTCAAAAGCGCGGCGCGGGCGCGCAGGGCGATCCGCCGTCGCTTCCTCCGCGTCTTTGATGACAATCAGCCCAGCCATTTGCAGCTCTTCGGTGGTGTAGCCCTTTGCCTGCATCGCGCGGGTTAAAGCGTCCCAGCTGTTCGGCGCTGCGCCCAGACCGAATTTGCGGATGACGCCGTCGGATACGCCGCGGCGCTTCAAATAATCCAGCATCGGCTGCCCCGCGGGGGTGAAGAGCGTTTCGTAGAAGAAGTGCGCCGCATCCCGATTGCACGCCAGCAGTCGCTCGCGCTGCGTCTGCCGCCGCTGATAATCCGGGTCTGCCTCCATCTGCGGCAGCGGCATGTGCAGCTGATCCGCCAGATGCTTCACCGCTTCGGGAAACGGCAGATGTTCAATCTCCATCACAAAATGGATGACGCTGCCGCCCGCCTTGCAGCCGAAGCAGTAGAACAGCTGCTTTTCCGGATCCACGGAGAAAGATGCGGTTTTCTCTCCATGGAAGGGGCAGAGCCCCCAGTATTTGCGCCCATTCTTTTTGAGCTGGACGTACTGCCCAATGATCTGAACGATGTCCGCACGCGCGCGGAGCTCATCCAGCCAAGAAGGCGGAAAACGCACGGCACCGCTCACCTCCCTCAAAAAGCGTTCTGTCAAGGAACACAAAAAGCACACCCGGAACCAACAGGAAACGGGGAACGCATTGTGTTATTTGGATGGCTTGCAGGGCTGTCTCTGCTCATCCATCAGTTTAATTCGCCAAGAAATCGAAATTTCCTGCTTGTTTCAGCCTTGTGTTTTTGGAATCTTCGGAAAAAAAGCGGGAAAATGCGAAGAACGCTTGTTATATTGCCGAAAACCCGCTCGGCACGAACAGCTGCTGATAGGTGCGGATGGCGTAGCGGTCGGTCATGCACGATACAAAGTCGCACACAGCGCGTGCCGTGCCTTCCTTGTAGCCGATGAGCACGAACTCCTCCGGCATTTCGCCCGGATGCTCGCTGTAATAGCTGAACAGCGCTTCCACAACGTGCTTGCAGCGTTCTTCCTCCGCCTGCCGCCACTGGTCGCGGTATACGCGCGCGAACATGAACTCCCGCAGGCCGTCCATGGTTTCCTGCACCAGCGGCGACATGGTCAGCGTCGGTTTGTCCGCGCTGCATGCCACAATGTCGCAAATCATGGTGTTGATGCGCTCGCCGTGCGTCTGTCCCAGCACCTTCAAGCAGTCCGCAGGCAGTTCAAAGGGCTGCAAGACTCCGGCGCGCAGGGCGTCGTCCAAATCGTGATTCAAATACGCAATTCGATCGGCGCGGCGGACGCACCGCCCCTCCAGCGTTGCGGGAAACTGCTTGCCGGAGTGACAGAGGATGCCGTCGCGCACCTCCCACGTCAGGTTCAGCCCGTTTCCGTCGTTCTCCAGCGCCTCGACGCAGCGCCTCGACTGTTCGTTGTGCCGGAAGCCTTCGGGCATTAGCCTGTCCAGCGCGTGCTCGCCGATGTGCCCAAACGGCGTATGCCCCAAATCGTGCCCCAGCGCAATTGCTTCCGTCAAGTCCTCGTTCAGCTGGAGACAACGCGCCAGTGTCCGGGCAATCTGCGCCACTTCCAGCGTGTGCGTCAGCCGCGTGCGGTAGTGGTCGCCTTCAGGCGCGAGGAACACCTGCGTCTTGTATTTCAGGCGGCGAAACGCTTTGCAGTGGATGATGCGGTCGCGGTCGCGCTGGAAGTCCGTGCGCATCGGGCAGGGGTCAATCGGCTTTTCGCGCCCGCGCGTGTCCTTCGCGCAGACCGCCCGCGGTGATAGACGTTGTGCTTCCTCCTGTTCCAATTGCTCCCTGATGGTCATCGTCGTTTCCCTCCTCTCATTGCATTATAATTACAACATCGAGGGGCAAAAATCCTTGCGAAATCACAAATTTGACGCGAAAAATTCACACTTTACAAATCTGCGTTTTTATGCTATGATACTTGACTGTATCAACAAATTCGCAACGGGAGGAAAACTGACCCCATGAAGAAGAAATCAACCGCGAAGAAAGTATTGCTGACCATCCTCGGCGTCCTGCTGGCGCTGGTAATCGCGCTGGTGGGTACGGTGTACGTCATCTGGCACGACGAAATCACAACGCTGCTGTCCTTTCAGCAGGTGACGCAGCGCGATGAAAGCCATAAGGATGGTTCGGTGTATGTGCTGAATGTCTCCGGCGGCTACCATTTCGACGAGTTCTTGGCGCAGGGCGGCGCGTCCAATGACACGGAGCTTATCTCCTTTATCACAAACAGCATCACCAAGGGCATTATCCCCATGAACATCAAAACCTCGGAAATCGCCTGCTCCGCTTTCACCGCGGATACGGCGGACGGCGACCGCGTTTTCGGCCGCAACTACGATTTCCACGAGACGAACACCGTCATCGTCTACACGAATCCGGGCAACGGACGTCATGCTTCCTATTCCACGGTGGACTTGCAGTTCCTCGGCTTAGACAGCACGAAGGACGTGACCACCTTCGGGCAGAAGATTCTCACGCTTGCCGCTCCTTTTGCGCCGCTGGATGGCGTGAATGACGCGGGCGTGGCATGCGGCATCTTCATGTCCTATCAGGGCGGAGAGAAGGTCGCCGCGACGAATCAGCAGACCGACAAGCCGGATTTGACCTCGACTACGATGCTCCGCATGATTCTGGACTACGCCGACTCCGTTGAAGAAGCAGTCGAACTGGTGGAAAAGTACGACCTGCACGACTCCGCAAAGACGAGCTTCCATTATATGATTGCGGATTCCACGGGCAAGAGCGCGATTCTGGAGTGGGTGTCCGACAGCAGCGACGACGACGCGGACGGCGCGAACCGCCAACTCAACGTCATCTGGAACGACGCTGATCCGCTCTCCGGCGCGACGGACTGGCAGATGATTACCAACTTCATCATCACGCCGGATTACTACACGGCGGACGCGAACAAACCGGGTCTTGACCGCTATGAGCTTCTGCGCGACCGCCTGGCGGAGCTGAATGGCGTCGTGGCGGACGAAGAAGCGGCGATGGGTCTGCTCGATGCGGTCAGCCGCCGCGACTGGGGCAATCCCGGCGATTCCAACTCGCTGACGATTCACTCTGCCGTCTATAACCTCACGGACAAGACGGTGCTGTGGGTTGGCAATGAGCATTACGGCGAAGAAGGCTACACGTTCCGCTTCAGCCTGAATAAATAAGGATACAAAACATCCCCGGAAGCGTCATGCCTCCGGGGATGAATTTATTTGGGGGGATGAATTACTTGCCCAGCATCGCCGCGCCGATGATACCCGCATCCGGGCCGAGCTTTGCCAGCTCAATGCGCGCCGACGGGAGCGTCTTGTACAGCACATAGCGACGCGTTTCCGCACGAACAGCATCCAGCAGGAAGTCGCCCGCTTTGCTTACGCCGCCGCCCAGCACGATAACCTCCGGGTCAATGCAGTTAACCAGGCTGGCAACCAGCTGACCCAGATACTTCACGTAGCGGTGGAACACCTTGAGCGCAATTTCGTCGCCGTTCTTCGCCGCGTCGAAAACAACCTTCGCGTTCACGCGGCTCAGGTCGCCCTCGCACACCTTCACGATTTCGCTTTCCGGGTGCACCGCGCAGAGCTCGCGCGCCATGCGGATGATGGCGGTCGCGGAGCAGTAGCGCTCGACGCAGCCGTAGTTGCCGCAGGTGCACGGCTCGCCGTCAAGTTCGAGAATCATGTGGCCGATTTCGCTGCCGACGCCGTGGAAGCCGTTCCAGACCTTGCCATTAAAAACGATGCCGCCGCCAACGCCTGTGCCGAGGGTGACGAACACGCTGCTGTCCGAACCCGCGCTCACGCCCGCAACGCTCTCTGCCAGCCCTGCGACCGTCGCGTCATTGCCGACGAAAACGGGCTTGGCAATGTGCTTGTTGAACTCCTGCACAAACGGCACGTCCACCCAGCCGAGGTTGGTGCAGAACGCAATATTGCCCGTGCGGGGGTCGGTTACGCCGGGAACGCCCGCGCCGATGGCCTTCACGTCACCCAGCGTGTAGCCGCCCTTGTCGATGGTGTCCAGCACGCAGTCCGCCATCGCTTTCACCTGCATGTCGAAGGGGATATCCGTGCGGGTGACGATGCCGCCCTTGCACAGAATCTTGCCGCTTTCGTCCACCAGACCGACCTGAATGCCTGTGCCGCCAACGTCAATACCAACATAAATCATGGGAAAAAGCCTCCTGTATATTGTAATTGTGAAAATGCGTTAGTCCTGATTCTGCGCGTCGGGATTGGAACGCTTCATGATCATTTCGTTCATGCGTCTGTCAAGCTCCCGTGCGGCGCTGAAGCCGAGCTTCTTCATGGACAAGTTGCGCGCCGCCACCTCGATGATGATGGCGAGGTTGCGCCCCGGCCGCACCGGCATGGTCTGGCTGGGTACTTTCACGCCAAGAATCGTGATGTACTCGTCATTCAGCCCAAGCCGGTCGTACTCCTTGCCCTCGACCCACTTCTCCATGTGAATCACAAGGTCGATGGACTTGCTCTGCGCGACGGCGCCGATGCCGTACATCGCGCGGATGTCGATGATGCCGATGCCGCGAATCTCCATGAAGTGGCGCACCATCTCCGGGCATTCGCCGGTCAGGCGGTTGTCCGATACGCGGCAGATGTCCACCACGTCGTCCGCCACCAGCTGATGCCCGCGGCGAATCAGCTCCAGTGCGGCTTCACTCTTACCAACGCCGCTGTCGCCCGTAATCAGCACGCCCATGCCGTACACCGACACCAAAACGCCGTGGCGCGTTACGCGCGGGGCGAGGCAGCGGTTCAGGTAGTTGATGGCGGTGAAGAAGAACTTCGTCGTCACCATTCCGGTCTGATAGACGGCGATATTGCGCGCGGCGGCGGCTTCCAGCAGCTCTTCCGGCGGATGCATCCCGCGGCAGATGATGACGCAGGGAATGTCGAAGGAGAAGTACTTTTTGAGCATTTGACGGCGTACTTCCGGTTCAAGGTTCTCCAAATACGTCATTTCGACCTTGCCGATGACCTGTGGACGCTCAAATGGGAAATATTCATAGAAGCCGCAGAACTGCATACCCGGACGGTTCAGGTCGGTGGTGCGGATATCCCATTCCGTCTGCGTGGAAGGGGACAGCACCGTCAATTGAAGCGTCTTGGCAAAGTCGGCTGCCTGTACCATAGGAAACCTCCTAAATACTATGCAAAATCAGTCAAAAAGAATCCGCTGGATATACCGTGCCACGCCGTCCTCCTGATTCGTCCCGCAGACGGCAAAGCCCATGCGCTTCACATCCTCGCGCCCGTTGCCCATGCACACGCCGTATCCGGCGGCGCGCAGCATCGACACGTCGTTCAGGCTGTCGCCGAACGCCATGCACTGCGAAAGTGGGAAGCCCATTTCCTCCGCACAGACGGACAATGCGTGTCCTTTCGTTGCCAGCGGGGGATTGACCTCCAGAAAGTACGGCTTCGAGCAGGTCAGCGCGACGGATTCGCCGAACTGCGCCTGTGCCTCCGCCAGCATCTGCACAACCTGCTCCGGCGGCGCCATCATCAGCAGCTTCGTCGTCGGCGCAGATAGATGCTGCTCCAAATCGCCGACATACACGCCGCGCAGGGACGAGCTTTCCGCATATGCGCGGGCATAATCCCCCTGCTGATTATAGTAGAAGCAATCGCCCGCGTACGTCTGGCAGTAGCATCCGCGCTCCTTGGCGAACCGGGCGACCTGCCGCGCGATGTCCGCGGGAATCGTCAGTTCATGCAGCGTCGTTCCGTCCGGCTGGGCGATGACCGCTCCGTTGGCGCAGATGACCCGGCTCGCGCACCCGATGCGTTTTGCAAACCCCGCCATGCTGCAATAGGTGCGTCCGCTGGCGGGCAGGATGAAGATGCCCGCTTCACTTGCGCGGCGCAGAACGGATACCGTTTCGTCCGAAATCGTGCGGTCGTCCCGCAGCAGCGTGTCATCCAAATCAAACGCGATGGCGCGAATGACCGGCTTCAACTCTCTCACCTCACAGCAGAAATCACTCTCACGTTCTATTATAGCAAAGAATCCGAGGTTGCGCCATAGCGTTTTGCAGAAAAAGGTCGGATTTCGTGAAAATTTTTGTGCGAAATCAGCAGGAGTTTTTGCTTTTTGGTGGAAATGTACATGAGAATCCCTTGGAAAAGGAAAGGAGAAACGTTCCGATGATGAATCGTGATGAAGCACGCCGACTGGCACACGAGCTGGTTGCGCAGATGACGCTGGAGGAGAAGGCCTCCCAGCTCCGTTTTGACTCGCCTGCCATTCCGCGGCTGGGCATTCCGGCATATAACTGGTGGAATGAATCCCTGCACGGCGTGGCGCGTGCGGGCACGGCGACGGTGTTCCCGCAGGCGATTGGTCTGGCGGCGATTTTCGACGAGGACTTCCACGAAATGGTGGCAAGCGTCATCAGCACCGAGGCGCGCGCGAAATACAACGGGCAGTCTGCGCATGGCGACCGCGACATTTACAAGGGCTTGTCCATGTGGAGCCCGAACATCAACATCTTCCGTGACCCGCGCTGGGGCCGCGGTCATGAGACATATGGTGAAGATCCGTATCTTACCAGCCGGCTGGGCGTACGGTTCATCAAGGGCTTGCAGGGCAATGGCAAGTACCTCAAGGTCGCCGCGTGTGCCAAGCATTTCGCGGTGCACTCCGGCCCGGAAGCCATCCGCCATTCCTTCGACGCCGTGGCGAACCCGAAGGACATGAACGAGACGTATCTGCCTGCGTTCGAGGCGGCGGTGAAGGAAGCGAAGGTGGAGAGCGTCATGGGCGCGTACAACCGCGTCAACGGCGAACCCGCCTGCGGATCGAAGACGCTGCTGGTGGACATTCTGCGCAATAAGTGGCAGTTTGAGGGGCATGTGACGTCCGACTGCTGGGCGATTCGTGACTTCCACGAGCATCACCATGTGACCGATACCGCGCCGGAATCGGCGGCGCTGGCGCTCAAAAACGGCTGCGACGTCAACTGCGGCAACACCTACCTGCATATGTTGACCGCGTATCAGGAGGGCCTGGTGACGGAGGAGGACATCACGACCGCCTGCGAGCGCATGTATACCTCCCGCTATCTGCTGGGCTGCTTCGCGGACGACTGTGAGTACGACAAAATCCCCTATACCGCCAACGATACCGACGAGAACGACGCGCTGGCACTGGAAGCAGCGGAAAAGTGCATGGTGCTGCTGCGCAACGATGGTGTGCTGCCGCTGGACGCGGGTAAAATCCGCACGATTGCCGTCGTCGGCCCGAACGCGGACAGCGTGCCTGCTTTGGAAGGCAACTACAACGGCCGTTCCAGCCGCTATGTGACGTTCCTCGAAGGCATCCGCGCTTATGCGGAGGAGCACGGCATCCGCGTGCTGTTCAGCGAAGGCTGCCACCTGTTCAAGGACCGCGTGCAGAATCTGGGTCAGCCAAACGACCGCTTGGCGGAAGCCGAACTGGTTGCGGAAAATGCGGATGCTGTGATTGCATGCGTCGGTCTGGATGCGACGCTGGAGGGCGAAGAGGGCGACACGGGCAATGCGTTTGCGTCCGGCGATAAGATTTCGCTGAATCTGCCCGAAAGCCAGCAGAAGCTGCTTGATGCGCTGGTCAAAACCGGCAAGCCGTTGGTCACGGTCGTCGCGGCAGGCTCTGCGCTGAATGTGCCGCAGGGCAATGCGGAGATTATGGCGTGGTATCCGGGTCAGGCGGGCGGCACGGCGCTGGCGGAAATCCTCTTCGGCGAGGTCAACCCGTCCGGCCGTCTGCCGGTGACGTTCTATCATGACCTGTCTGAACTGCCGGAATTCACTGATTATTCGATGAAGAACCGCACTTACCGTTACTTCGAGGGCAAGCCGCTCTATCCGTTCGGCTACGGGCTGTCCTACACCACCTTCGCGCTGGATAACGAAGCGGTGGATGCCGAAATGGGCTGGGTGACGGCGACGGTCGAGAACACGGGCGACCGCGACGGCGAGACGGTTGTGCAGGTGTATGTGCAGGACGTGGACACGAAGTGGGAGACGCTGCATCCGCATCTGGCGGGCTTCGCGCGCGTGGCGCTGAAGGCAGGCGAGAAGCGGCAGATTGCTGTTCCGCTGGATAAGAACGCCTTCACCGTCGTCAACGATGCGGGCGAGCGCGTGGCGGACGGCAAGGTGTTCGACGTGTACTGCGGGCTGTATCAGCCGGACGAGCGTTCGGCGGAACTGACCGGGCAGACGCCTGTCAAGATGACGATTCGCTTCGAGTGATTCATAGAAAAGCAGGGGAATGCGCGGGCATTCCTCTGTTTTTTTGCGATTTGCGCTGCCGGAACGGTTGAAAAATCCCTTTTCAGCAGGTATAATAGAAGGGAGATTCCCAAGGAGGCTGCATGATGTTTACCGGATTTCCGGAGGCGACGATTCAGTTCTTTCTGGACATTCGCTTCCATAACAGCATTGACTACTTCGAAGAAAACCGCGCGCGCTATGAGCGGGACGTGAAAGCGCCGTTTGAGGCGTTCATTCAGGAACTCGCGCCCGCGATGCTCTCCATTGACCCGCAGATGGAACTCCGCCCATACCGCTGCATGGCGCGGCTGCGGCGTGATGTTCGTTTCACGAAGGACAAAAGCCCCTTCCGCGACCATCTGTGGGTGCTGTTCCGCCATGCGGGCGAACCGCGCGAGGGCAGCGTGATGTATTGGTTTGAACTCGCGCCGTCGGGTATGAACTGGGGTGTCGGCACATGGGGTGAAAATCGGCAGATGATGGACATCTTGCGGCGGAGAATTGTCGCCGACCCGGACGGAGTGCGGAACGTCATCAAGCAGTGTCACCTGACGGAGCATCACATGCTCGTCGGCGGCAGCTCCTTCAAGCGGCTGGAAGTGCCGGCGGGTGTGCCTGATGACCTCAAGGGCTGGTATGCCCTGCGCGAGGTGTACATTTCGCCGGAAAGCACTGCCTCGGTGGATGTGCACAGCCCGCAGCTGACGAAGCGCGTGCAGGAGGATTTCCTGAGCCTGTCGCCGCTGTATCACCTGCTGCGCGGCGCGTATGAGGCGATTCCGCCGGAAGAAGTGGACAAGATGGTTCAGAAAATGCGTAGATAAACGGACAGAGGAGGAAGAGAAGATGGATTGGATGAAGCTCAAGAGCGGCTCGGACGTACGCGGCGTGGCGGTGGGCGAGAATGCCCCGCTGACGGAACATGTGGCCATGTGCCTTGGCATGGCGTTCGCGCGCTATGTGGCGAAGCATGTCGGCAAGCCGGTGACGCAGGTGACGATTGCCATCGGGCGTGACAGCCGCATTTCCGGCCCGGCGCTGCTGCACGCGGCGGCGGAGGGTGTGAGCAAAGCGGGCGCGTCCGTGCTGGATTTTGGCATGTGCACGACCCCGGCGATGTACATGTGCATCATCACGCCCGGTTTCCAGCCGGATGGCTCGATTATGATTACCGCAAGCCATCACCCGTATGACAAGAATGGCCTGAAGTTCTTCTTGGCGGAAGGCGGCGTGGAAGGCGACGTGGTGGAGGAACTGCTCAAAACGGCGAGCACGCTCGAACCCGAAGACACGCCGCTGGCAGGCACGATTGTCAAGAAGCCGTTCCTGCCGACATACAAGGAGCAGCTTGCCGACCGCATCCGCCGCGGACTGGGTACGGACGTGCCGAAGCCGCTGCTGGGGCTGCACGTCGTGGTGGACGCGGGCAACGGCGCGGGCGGATTCTATGCGCAGCTGATGGAAGAACTGGGCGCGTGGATTGAAGGCAGCCAGTTCTTGGAGCCGGACGGCATGTTCCCCAACCATATCCCGAACCCGGAGAATGAAGCGGCGATGGCGTCGATTTCCGCGGCGGTGAAGCGCGTTGGCGCTGATCTCGGCGTGATTTTCGATACCGACTGCTGTCTCTTATACACATCTGACGCTGCCGACGATCTTACGC
>ENA-OYWW01000316-OYWW01000316.1-human-gut-metagenome-genome-assembly--contig:-NODE-316-length-25721-cov-4.930024_pt1 | contig 25721 bp, 12 predicted proteins | sample MGYA00244817_ERZ653410 | MGnify/ENA primary metagenome ERZ653410 (study PRJEB26926, sample SAMN06164973) | human gut metagenome | biome: ENVO:00009003; feature: ENVO:2100002; material: ENVO:00002003...
CTTCGAACGCCCTCTACGTAATCGACGGCGTGCCGATGTTCACGACGGCCCGCGACGGCGGCACGGAGTTCGCCTCGCAGGGTACGACCGATCCCATCGCCGATATCAACCCCGAGGACATCGAGTCGATGTCGGTGCTGAACGGTGCGGCCGCTGCGGCACTCTACGGTTCGGATGCCGCCAACGGTGCCATCGTCGTCACGACCAAGCGCGGCAAGGCGGGCTACACTTCGGTGACCGTATCGAGCAACACCGAGGTGATGTCGCCGTTCGTCCTTCCCGAGTTTCAGAACCGTTACGGTACGGGCGATCTCAATTCGAGCGAAGGTTCGATCGTCCGCAGCTGGGGCAATCGCCTGAACAGCTCCAACTATATGGGGTACAGCCCGCGCGATGACTATTTCCAAACCGGCGTAACGGGTACCGAGAGCGTCTCGCTCTCGACGGGTACCGAGAAGAACCAAACCTATTTCTCGGCCGCGGCGGTCAACTCGCGCGGAGTAATTCCCAACAACGGCTACGACCGTTACAATTTTACGTTCCGCAATACCACCTCGTTCCTCGGTGACAAGCTGAAACTCGACGTGGGTGCCAGCTATGTGATGCAGAAAGACCGCAACATGACCAACCAGGGTACCTACAACAACCCGCTGGTCGGCGCTTACGTCTACCCGCGCGGCAACGACTGGGCCGATATCGAAATGTACGAGCGTTACGATCCCGCCCGCCGCCTCTATACCCAGTACTGGCCCGTAGGCGATGCCGGCATGACGATGCAGAACCCCTATTGGATCAACTACCGCAACCTGCGCGAAAACAACAAAGACCGTTACATGCTGAACGCTGCACTCTCGTACGACGTGCTCGACTGGCTCAATGTTTCCGGCCGTCTCCGCATCGACAACAGCAACAACGACTATACGGAAAAATTCTATGCTTCGACCTTCACGCAGTTGACCGAGGGTTCGAAAAACGGCCTCTACGGCATCACGAAGACCAAGGACAAGCAGGTCTACGGCGACGTGCTGGTCAATATCAACAAGACTTTTGGCGAGGACTGGTCGCTGCAAGCCAATGCCGGTGCTTCGATCTCGGACATGCGCTACGACGCCATGAAGGTGCGCGGCCCGATTCCCGACGGTGAGATCACCGACGAAAAACCTCTGCTGGCCAACGTGTTCAGCGTGCAGAACCTGAGCAACACCTCCAAGACCAAGCGGCTGCAGGAAGGGTGGCGCGAGCAGACCCAGTCGATCTTCGCCTCGGTTGAGATCGGCTTTAAGAACACCTACTTCCTCACGCTGACCGGCCGTAACGACTGGCCTTCGCAGCTGGCCGGCGAGCATTCGGTGAAGAGCTCGTTTTTCTATCCCTCGGTCGGTGCTTCGGTCGTGCTGTCGCAGCTCATCCCCGAGATGCCGAAGAACCTCTCCTACGTCAAACTCCGTGCGTCGTACGCATCGGTGGGTGTGGCTTTCGAGCGTTACCTCGCCAACCCGCGTTACAGCTGGAACGAGAGCGGCCTGAACTGGAGCACCCAGACCCGGTTCCCGATTTACAACCTCAAGCCCGAGCGCACCAAGTCGTTCGAGGTCGGTCTGACGATGCGCTTCCTGCGCCACTTCAACCTCGACTTCACTTACTATAACACCAAGACGCAGGATCAGACCTTCGAGCCGAATATCTCGACCGGTTCGGGTTCCTCCAAACTGACCATTCAGTCGGGTAACGTCCGCAACCGCGGTTTCGAGGTCGCGCTGGGTTACAGCAATACGTGGGGCAAATTCTCGTGGGATTCGAACTACACGCTGTCGGCGAACAAGAACAAGATTCTTTCGCTTGCCGACGATGTGGTCAACCCCGAGACCGGCGAACACTTCTCGGTCGACCAGCTCGATATGGGAGGTCTTGCCGATGCCCGCTTCATCCTCCGCGAGGGCGGTACGCTGGGCGACTTCTATTCGCGCATCGACCTCAAACGCGACAGCAACGGTGCCGTCTATATCAACGAGAAGGGCGAGATCGCTTCCGAGTCGATCACCGACGTCAACAGCTACATCAAGCTGGGCAGCGTGCTTCCCGACGCCAACATGGCATGGCGCAACGACTTCCGCTGGCGTAACTTCAACTTCGGCTTCATGGTTTCGGCCCGCCTGGGCGGCGTGGTATTCTCGCGTACGCAGGCCATGCTCGACTACTACGGTGTTTCCGAGGTTTCGGCCGCAGCGCGCGATGCCGGCGGCGTGATGATCAACGGCGGCGACCTGGTGGATGCCAACAAATGGTACACGGCCATCGGCAGCGGTAACTCCGTTCCGCAGTACTATACCTATTCTGCCACCAACGTGCGCCTGCAGGAGGCTTCGATCGGCTATACGATCCCGAAGAAAAAGCTGGGCGACATCTGCGAAATTACCTTGTCGCTCGTGGGGCGCAACCTGTGGATGATCTACAACAAGGCTCCCTACGATCCCGAGACCGTTGCGACGGTGAACAGCTACTACCAGGGCATCGACTATTTCATGTCGCCTTCGACGCGTAATATCGGGTTCAACCTCAGACTTAAATTCTAATCTGCACGATGACTATGAAATTCAATATATTAAAACCGGCTTTGGCTGCGTTGGTACTTGTCGGTACGGCCTGCACCGCCAACTACCTCGATATAAATACCAATCCTTACGAGCCCTCCGAGGACGACATGCAGACCGACGGCTATATCATCGGCTCGGCGCTGACCTCGCTCGCGAGCACCGTCGTATCGACCGACGTCAATACGGCGCAGTTTACCGATGTGCTGCTGGGCGGCCCCATGGGTGGGTATTATTCCACGACGGGTGGCTTTACCCGTACGATCATGAATTACAATCCGACGGACGACTGGACGAACGTTTTCATGTATAGCGACAGGACGATCCCGGTGCTTTACTCGAACCTGCGCGAGCTGAAGAAGGTGACCGACGACCCCATCGTACTGGCGATCGCCGACATCATCAAGGTAGCGGCCATGCACCGCGTGACCGACACCTACGGCCCGATCCCCTATTCGATGATCGGTGAGAACGGCCAGATTCAGGTGCCGTACGATTCGCAGGAGAAGGTTTACGACAAGTTTTTCGAAGAGCTGGATGCCGCGATCAAGGTGCTTACCGAGCACCGCACGGATGCTATTTCCGCAAAAGCCGACTATATCTACGGCGGCAGCGCCGAGAAGTGGTGCAAGCTCGCCAATTCGCTCAAACTGCGCCTGGCGATGCGTATCGTCTATGCGAACGAGGCTAAAGCCCGCGAGATGGCCGAATCGGCCGTGAACAGCGAGGTGGGCGTCATCACGTCGAATGCCGACAACGCCAGGCTGACGTCGTTCGGTGCCGACGGCAACCCCATTTACGTGGCAGTCAACTACAACAAGCCCGCAGACTGCATAACGGGCGGCGATACGCATGCCGCAGCCGACATCATCTGCTACATGAACGGTTATTCAGACCCCCGCCGCGAGAAATATTTCACGCAGTCGGAGTGGCCCGGTCAAACCTATGTCGGCATCCGCCGCGGAATCGTGATTCCGCCTCTGGCATCCGTTGGCCGCAAGTACTCCGGCGTCAATATCTCGATCTCCTCGCCCGTCACGTGGATGAATGCTGCCGAGGTGGCTTTCCTGAAGGCCGAGGCGAAGGGTGTCTTCGGGTTCAACATGGGCTCCGGCGAGGCCAAGGACTTCTATGACGAAGGCATCCGCCTCTCGTTCGAGGAGTGGGGTGTGTCGGGTGCCGACACTTACCTGGCCAATACCACGGGCAAACCGCAGCTCTATGCCGATCCTGCCAATTCGAATTCTTATTCGCAGGAGTTGTCCGACATTACCATTGCCTGGGATGCGGGTGCTTCGCTTGCCCAGATGCAGGAGCGCATCATCACGCAGAAGTGGATCGCCAACTGGCAGCTGGGCAACGAGGCATGGGCCGACTACCGCCGCACGGGTTATCCCCGTCTGATGCCTGCCACCGAGGATGGAAACAAGAGCCTCGGGGTCGTCGATTCCGAACTCGGGGCGCGCCGTATGCCTTATCCGGCAGACGAATACACGACCAACAACGTGAACGTCAACAATGCGGTTTCGTCGCTTCTGAAGGGTGCCGACAACATGGCGACCCGTATGTGGTGGGATTGCAACCCCGCGATCAAATAATAACCAACCCGAACGCTAAACGATTATGAAACGAAATATCAAGAAATTTCTGTTCCCGGCCGTAGCCGTTGCAGTCCTCTCTTTTGCGGCGTGCAGCGACTGGACGGAGACCGAAAGCCTCGACATCAACTATCCTACGCTTGAGGAGCAGAATCCCGAGCTCTACAAGCAGTACCTGAAGGCGCTCCGGGATTACAAGGCGGGCGAGCACAAGGTCGTCCTCGTCTCGATGGACAATACCACCTCGGCTCCGGCCCAGCGCAACGAGCACCTGACGACGATGCCCGACAGCGTGGACATCATCTGCCTGATGAATCCCGACAACCTGCATCCGACCCTGGCCGGTGAATTCGCCAAGGTACGCGAGAAGGGCACCCGGGTGATCTACAACATCGACTATAATGCGATCGAGAAACTCTGGGAGAAAGTCCTCGCGGATGAGGAGGCCAACAAACCCGAAGAACCCACGAATCCCAGCACCCCCGAGGCGACCCAGGACGAAGGCGGCGAAGGTGGCGGCGAGGGCGAACCGACCCCCGAGGAGGAGCTGGAGCTCCGTTTCCTGGAGTTCTGCAGGCAGCAGACCGTCAGTCAGCTGAACCTGTGTGCCAAATATGGTTACGACGGTGTCCAGGTGAACTATACCGGCCGTGCCCCGCAGGCTATGCAGGAAGAGGAAAAAGCGCAGTATGCCGCACGCCAGGAGGCGTTCTTCTCGAACGTGAAGACCTGGAACGAGGCCAACTCCGGCAAAGTGCTGGTCTTCCAGGGCAATCCGCAGAACCTCATCGACAAGTCCGTCCTGGGCGAATGCGATTATATCGTCATCCCCGCGCTGACCGCAACTTCGGCCGACAAGATGTCGTTCGCCGTGCTGATGGCCGCCGTGGAAGATGTTCCGACCGACCGGTTCGTCATCGGCGTGACGACCCCGTCGCTCACCGACCTGAGCGATGAGAGCGGCTATTTCTCCGGCTACGAGGCCGACGGCAAGACACGTGTGCGTGCCACCAAGGGCGCTGCCCAGTGGGTCGTAAGCCCGGCGTCGGGCTATGAGAAACTGGGTATCTCCATCGCCAACGCGCAGAACGACTATTTCAACCTGACTTTGGTTTATAAAAACATCCGGGAGGCGGTCGATATCCTGAATCCCGCACCTAAAAACTAATGCGACCTATGAAACTCAACAAGTTAAATATTGCTGTCGCGGCTCTTGCCGCCGTCGCTCTGGCAGGCTGCAAGAACGAGGATCTGTCCAGGCAGCATTACGACAATAAACTTTTCATCTCGGCGACGAATTTCACCGACGAGATGCTTATCAAGGCTGCGAATCCCTCCTATGAGCGCGAAATCACGGCCGGCATCGCCAAGCCCGTCGGGCAGGACATTTCGATCGAGTTCGCCGCGGCTCCCGAACTGTTCGACCACTACCGCCAGGCCTTCTACGACGAGGACGTGAAACTGCTCTCCGAGGAGTTCTACCAGTTCGATGAGACGAAGACCAGGATACAGGCCGGAAGCGTGGCGAGCGTTCCCGTGACGATCAGGTTCGTCGACGTGAACCTGCTGGACAAGAACGAGCGCTATGTGCTGCCCGTGACGATCCGTTCGGTGTCGGGTATCGACGTGCTGCCCAGTGCCCGCAGTGTTTACTATATCTTCAAGGGTGCCGCGCTTATCAACGTCGTGGCCGGTATCGCCGAGAACCGTGCATGGCCCGACTGGAAGGATGCCTCGCCCGTAACCAACATGCGTACCTTCACGCTCGAGGCGCTGATCAACGGCAATGCGTTCAAGAACCAGATCTCCACCATCATGGGTATCGAGGGCAAGTTCCTCGTCCGTATCGGCGATTCGGGCGTGGATCCCAACCAGATACAGGTGGCTTCGTCGAGGAACCTGACCAATTCGGATCTCAAACTCGATGCCGGCCGCTGGTACCATGTGGCCGTGACATTCGAGTCGGGAAACGTGAAAGTATACCTCGACGGTGCGGAGAAGTGCAGCGGCAACGTCGGTACTTCGTCCGTGAATTTCGGCGTAGCCCATTCCGACGAATCGGACGGCAAGCCCCGTTGCTTCTGGATCGGTTACTCGTATGCCAGCGACCGTTATTTCGACGGCCAGATCTCGGAAGTGCGTATCTGGAACAAGGCGCTGACCCCCGAGGAGATCAATGCCCCCGACCATTTCTACCAGGTGGCCGCGGCTTCCGACGGACTGGTGGCCTACTGGAAATTCGACGAGGGAGCCGGCAAGACCATCAAAGACCAGACCTCCTACGGCAACGACCTTACCGTCGAGAAGGAGTTGAAGTGGGTGAATGTATCGCTTCCCGAGCTGGGTAAATAATCTGCTAACCTTTAACCTGAAACGATTATGAACACCAAGAAATATCTGAAATACAGCTTCCTTCCGCTTGTGCTGATGTTGGGTGGCCTGGCATTCACGGCCTGCACCGACGACATCGAGGGCGGCAAGCCTGTCGACGAAGGGGCATACGACGCCGTGAAGCGCGTCGACGGCATGTTGCTCGACGTGACGTCGAACAAGAACGAGTCGGTGATCGAACTGCGCTCGGACAAATACCAGACCGAGGTCTTCTTCCGCCTTACGAAAGCGCCCCAGAAGGGTGTCGACGTGAAGATCGAGGTAGATCCCGCTTATCTGGAAACTTATAATGCCGAGCACGGGACGGAGTTCCAGCTCTTCCCCGCGGCCGATGTCGCCATCGACCGCGAGGGCAAGCTGCTGCTGGCCCCGGACGAGATCCGTTCGGTCGGGGTGGGCGTTACCCTGGCCGCAGGCAGCGAATTGCAGGAGGGGACGACCTATCTGCTTCCGCTCAAGGCAACCTCCTCGACCGAGGGTATCACGCTCTCGGAAAAGGCGCAGCATGCGGTCTATCTGGTGAAAGACCTGCGAGCCCAGGGCGACGCTTACAAGGGCCCCGACGCCGTGAGGAACGTGTGCTATTTCGAGGTCAACGACACCAACCCGCTCAATGCGCTGGAGTTCGTGCTCAAGGACAGCGGCAAGCTCTTCTTCGACGACATCATCCTTTTTTCGGCCAATATCAATTACAATGCGGAAACGGGACGGGTCTATGTGCTGAACAACCCCAACGTGCAGTTCCTGCTGGACAACAACGAGCAGTTCCTGCAGCCGTTGCGCAAGCGTGGCATGAAGGTGATCCTCGGTATCCTGGGCAACCACGATGCCGCCGGCGTGGCACAGCTGTCCGATATGGGCTGCCGCGAGTTTGCCAAGGAGCTGGCCGCTTATTGCAATGCCTACAACCTCGACGGCGTCGGTTTCGACGACGAGTATTCGAACTCTCCCGACCTGAGCAATCCCTGGTTTGCGCCGTGGTCGTCGGCTGCCGCCTCCCGGCTGCTCTATGAAACCAAGAAAGCCATGCCCGATAAAACCGTCATGGTTTACTATCTGGGCGGTATCAATAGCCGGATGCCTTCTGTCGACGGGGTCGAGCCGGGCATGTTCGTCGACTATGCCGTCGCCGATTACGGGGGAACCGCAGCGCCGATGCAGGGCATGACCGTCAAGCAGTGCTCCGGCATGTCGATCGAGTTGAACCGGGGCAGCGGGGATTCGAGCGAGGGCACAGCCCGCTCGAAGAAGGAGGCCGGATACGGCTATTACATGTTCTTCGCACTGGGGCATACCAATTCGTTGGTAAGCGATTTCAGCGACTATCGGTTCCAGGTGAGCCGTTGCCAGTCTGTTGCCCGGGGCCTCTATGACGAGGAACTGCTGATGCCCGAGTATTATTACAAAAAGAACGACGCAACGCGTTATAAACTGCCTTAATCCGATTGTGTGCTGTACTCCCCGCAGCACGCCGCTGCGGGGAGTGCAGTTCGACTGAGAACCTAAAACAACGTAGATTTTATGAAAAAGATATTTATAGCGTTTGTAGCGGTGGCCTGTGCGCTCAGCGCCTGTTCCGACGACGATACGGCGGACGACCTTTCCCGGGCCACGATATCCATTACCCCCGATGCCATCCCCGCCGGGCCTGACGGGACGACGACGCAGGTGACCGTAACCAGTTCGGGAGACTGGCGGCTCGCAGGTGTCTGCGACTGGGTGCATCCTTCGGCCGAAGCCGGGAAGAGCGGCGATGTGGTAACCTTCACGATCGATCCGAATACAAGCGAAGAGAGCCGTGAAGCGGCCTTCAAGTTCTTTACGGGATCGGCTGTCGCTCCCCTGAAAATCGTTTCGGAAGCGGGCTATTCGCTGACCCTTCTTTCCGAGGAGAATATGACCGTCGAAGCATTGAGCACCGATATCCAGGTCAAACTGCATACGAACATTCCGGAATTGGCCGTCGCGTTTTCCGACGGCGGCGGGGATTGGGTCACGTATGTCGGGCGCAACGACGTTTTCGGCAACACGGTCTTGAAGTTTACCGTTGCCAAGAACCCGGATTACGATGACCGTTCGACCGTGGTCACGGTCTCGGGCATGGGGCAGTCGGTCGATATTCCGCTGACCCAGAACCGGATATATGCAATCAATATCGAGGATACGGCATTTGAGTTTGACCTTGCGGAGCGTTCTTTCTCCGTTGATGTGAATGCCAATGTAGATTACAAAGTAATGATTAGCGACGATTGGATCACGCAGGTGCCCGAAACCCGTGGGCTGGAAACGAAGACGCTTACATTCCATCTCGGAGCGGCAACTACCAGTCGCGGAGGTAAGATTACGATTGAGGGTGCTGGCATTACCAAAGAGTTGTCCGTTATCCAGAAAGATCCGAATGCGACACTGATTTCGTTTGTCGATAAGGATTTTGTAAAGTGGCTGCAACAACAGGGCTGGATCGTCGCATTGGGGTCTACTTCCGGAATCATTACGGAGAAAGGGTTGGCCGCCACCGAGTTGTCATATAACCCCAGCTACTATGGTACCCAATGGACATCGCTGGAGGGGATCGAAAACTTCACGAACCTGGAAAAGATCAATGTCATGAGTAATGATCTAAGTGAAATAGACCTTTCCGGTTTGACAAAGGTAAAAGAATTGAATTGCACCAAGAATTATGGGTTGGCCTTGATTAATCTTGGAGACAATCCGATCGAATCGTTGTCGCCGCTGGGAACCGATTATGCGGATGTCGAGAAGTTTACGATGATCGGTAACAAGTTGCTATCGCTGGATCTGACAGTAGCCTCCTACTATGTTTGGTATGACGGGATAACCTCGATCGACGTGTCGGGTTGTCCGGCACTCCAGACTCTTAAATGCGATCGTGGGGAGAAGGTGAAGTCGCTCTATCTCAAGAAAGGGCAGGATATTCCGCACCTGACCAAGAATGCCGCGACGGAGATCGTATATGTAGATTGATTTCTCTGCAGGATTCGATTCTGACGACCGTGCAGTCGCGAGCCGCAAGACCCGCCGGCTGCACGGTCTTCTTTCCCGGGGAATTAAATTGCCGGCCGCTTTAGTAATCCTGCGCCCGAAATTGTATTACTTTACGGATGCAAAGATGATAACCGCCCGGAATACCGATCGCGTGCGGAAAGATTTTATTATCTTTGTGCATCCCTAACCTAAAACCGGAGAAGACCCGATGATTTCGACAGTTAAAAAAACTTCGCCGCTGGCCTGGGTGCCTACGGTCTATTTTGCGATGGGGCTTCCGTTCGTCGTGCTGAACATGGTCTCGGCCGTCATGTTCAAGGATATGGGGATTTCCGACGCCCGGATCGCGTTCTGGACGTCGCTGATCATGTGGCCGTGGACGATCAAATTCCTGTGGAGCCCCTTTCTGGAAATTTTCCGCACCAAGAAATTCTTCGTCGTCACGACGCAGCTCCTGAGCGGCGTGTTGTTCGGCCTTGCTGCGCTGGCGCTGCATATGCCCCATTTCTTCGCCGTCACGGTGGGGGTCTTCGCGGTGGTGGCCTTCAGCGGCGCCACGCACGACATCGCGGCCGACGGCGTTTACATGTCGGAGCTCTCGACCGAGGATCAGGCGCGGTATATCGGCTGGCAGGGGGCGTTCTACAACCTTGCGAAACTGGTCGCCACGGGCGGCCTGGTCTGGTTCGCGGGCTGGCTCAGCAAGCGTTTCAGCGATTCCGGGGCGGCGACCTTCGATGCCTATGTGCAGTCGTGGACGGTGGTGCTGGCGATCCTTTGCGGCCTGCTCGTCCTGCTGGGTATTTACCACAGCCGCGAGTTGCCGTCGGGCGGAAGTGCGGCTGACGGACGTTCGCTGCGGGAAGGGCTGCGCAGCCTGAAGGAGGTGATCGCGGCGTTCTTCACGAAAAAGCATATCTGGTATTACATCGCCTTCATCGTCTTCTACCGCCTGGGCGAGGGCTTCGTGATGAAGATCGTGCCGTTGTTCCTCAAGGCGGATACCGCGGCCGGAGGGCTGGGGCTTACCAACCAGCAGATCGGGTTGTACTACGGCACGTTCGGCGCCGGGGCATTCCTTTTGGGATCGCTGCTCGCGGGCTACTATATCGCCCATCGCGGACTGAGGCGCTCGCTCTTCACGCTGTGCTGCATTTTCAACCTTCCGTTCGCGGTCTATGCGCTGCTGGCATGGTTCCAGCCGCAGTCGATGTGGCTCGTGGGCGGCGGCATCGTCGTGGAGTATTTCGGCTACGGGTTCGGGTTCGTGGGGCTTACGCTCTTCATGATGCAGCAGGTGGCCCCGGGTCGGCACCAGATGGCGCACTACGCTTTCGCCTCGGGCATCATGAACCTTTCGGTGATGCTCACCGGCGCCGTTTCGGGTTACCTGAGCGACTGGAAGGGCTACGGCGTCTTCTTCATCGTGGTCATGCTGGCGACGATCCCCGCCTTTGTGATGACCTGGTTCGTACCGTTCACCTATGATGATAAACCAACAACCAAATAACATGAGCAATCTGAAAATAATGGGCCCGGCACTGCCGGATATGCCGTGGGAAGAGCGTCCCGCGGGGAGCAAGGAGGTTATGTGGCGCTATTCTGCCAACCCGATCATCGGGCGCGACGCGCTTTCGACCTCCAACTCGGTCTTCAATTCGGCGGTCGTGCCGTTTAAGAAGGGCAAGTACAACTATGCGGGTGTTTTCCGCTGCGACGACACGAACCGCCGCATGCGCATCCATGCGGGCTTCTCGGTGGACGGCATCGACTGGGACATCCGCGAGGAGGACTTCAGACTGGTGGGCGGCGACGCCGAGATCTCGGAGTGGGTCTACGGCTACGACCCGCGTGTGGCTCAGATCGGGGACAAATACTACGTGACGTGGTGCAACGGCTACCACGGCCCGACGATCGGCGTGGCGTGGACGGAGGATTTCGAGACGTTCCACCAGCTGGAAAACGCCTTCATCCCGTTCAACCGCAACGGCGTGCTGTTCCCCCGCAAGATCGGCGGGAAATTCGCGATGCTTTCGCGTCCGAGCGACAACGGGCATACGGCGTTCGGCGACATTTTCTATTCCGAGTCGCCCGACATGGAGTTCTGGGGACGCCACCGCCACGTGATGTCGCCCGCGGCGTTCGAGGTTTCGGCCTGGCAGTGCATGAAGATCGGCGCGGGGCCCGTGCCCATCGAGACCAGCGAAGGGTGGCTGTTGTTCTACCACGGGGTGCTCCGTTCGTGCAACGGCTACGTCTATGCGTTCGGCTCGGCATTGCTCGACCTGGATGAGCCGTGGAAAGTCACGGCGCGCAGCGGCCCGTACCTGATCTCCCCGCGTGAGACGTACGAGTGCACGGGCGACGTGCCGAACGTGACGTTCCCCTGCGCGGCGCTGCACGACCCCGCGACGGGGCGCGTTGCGGTCTACTACGGGTGTGCGGACACGGTTACGGGATTGGCTTTCGGATATATCCCTGAAATCATCGAATTTACGAAAAAACACTCGATCCTGTGATGCCGCTGCGACGAACGCTCTTAACTGCTGCGCTCGCCGCAGCCGTTTTCTCGACACCGCTGCGTGCGCAGGAGCCTGCCGATTGGGTCGACCCGTTCATCGGGACGACCAATTTCGGGACGACCAACCCCGGCGCCGTATGCCCCAACGGGATGATGTCGGTCGTGCCGTTCAATGTGATGGGCTCCGACGAGAACCTCTACGATAAGGACGCCCGGTGGTGGTCGGCGCCCTATGAGTACCGCAACAAGTTCTTCACGGGCTTTGCACACGTCACCCTGAGCGGCGTAGGATGCCCCGAGCTGGGCTCGCTGCTGGTAATGCCGACGGCGGGTGCGCTGGACGTCGATTACCGCAACTACGGCAGCGCATATACCGGCCAGACGGCCTCGCCGGGCTACTATTCGAACCTGCTGACCAAGTACGGTATCCGCACCGAGGTGACGGCCACGCCGCGCACGTCGGCCGAGCGCTATACCTTTCCGGAGGGTACGGGACATATTCTGTTAAACCTGGGCGAGGGGCTTACCAACGAGTCGGGAGCCTGGGTGCGCCGCGTGAGCGACACCGAGGTCGAGGGCATGAAACTGCTGGGCACGTTCTGCTACAACCCGCAGGCGGTGTTCCCGGTCTATTTCGTGATGCGCGTCTCGAAACGCCCCGCGGCCACCGGGTTCTGGAAGAAACAACCCCCGAAACAGGGCGTCGAAGCCGAGTGGGACAAGGATGCCGGCAACTACAAGCTCTATACGCAATACGGCAAGGACATTGCCGGCGACGACGTCGGCGTGTGGTTCTCCTACGACATGCAGCCGGGCGAGCAGGTCGAGGTGCGCATGGGCGTTTCGTTCGTGTCGGCCGAGAACGCCCGCCTGAACCTCGAAGCCGAGCAGCAGGGGCGCTCGTTCGACGACATTCGCGCGGCCGCACGCCGCACGTGGAACGACGACTTGGGGCGCATCCGCGTCGAGGGCGGTACCGAAGCGCAGAAGAAGGTCTTCTATACGGGGCTTTACCATGCGCTGATCCACCCCAACGTGCTGAGCGACGTCAACGGCGAATACCCCGCGATGGAGAGCGCCGAAATCCGCACGGCCGAGGGCAACCGCTATACGGTCTTCTCGCTGTGGGATACTTACCGCAACCTGCACCAGCTGCTGACGCTGGTCTACCCCGAACGCCAACTGGAGATGGTGCGCTCGATGGTCGGCATGTACCGGGAGTGGGGCTGGCTCCCCAAGTGGGAACTCTACGGCCGTGAAACCTTCACCATGGAGGGCGACCCGTCGATCCCCGTGATCGTCGATACCTGGATGAAGGGGCTGCGCGATTTCGATGTGGACGCCGCCTACGAGGCGATGCGCAAGTCGGCCACGACGCCGGGCGCGCGGAACAGGATGCGCCCCGACATCGACCCCTACATCGAAAAAGGCTATGTGCCGCTGGGCTTCTACGCCCGCGACCTTTCGGGCGACAACTCCGTGTCGCACGCCCTGGAATACTATATCGCCGACCACGCGCTATCGCTGCTGGCCGACTCGCTCGGCAAAAAAGACGACGCGGCGCTGTTCCGCGCCCGCTCGCTCGGCTATAAGAACTATTACAGCACCGAGTCGGGCACGTTCCGTCCGATTACCAGGGAGGGTAAATTCCTCACGCCCTTCGACCCGCGCCAGGGCGAGAATTTCGAACCCGTCCCCGGGTTCCACGAAGGTTCGGCCTGGAACTATACGTTCTATGTCCCGCACGACGTGGCCGGACTGGCCCGGCTGATGGGCGGCAGGCGCCGATTCATCGACAAGCTGCAGATGGTCTTCGACCAGGGGCTGTACGACCCGGCGAACGAACCCGACATCGCCTATCCTTACCTGTTCAGCTATTTCCGGGGCGAGGAGTGGCGTACGCAGCGCGAGGTGCGGCGTTTGCTGGACAGGTACTTTACGACAGCCCCCGACGGCATCCCCGGCAACGACGACACGGGCACCATGTCGGCGTGGGCGGTCTTCTCGATGATGGGCTTCTACCCGGACTGCCCGGGGGAGCCTTACTATACGCTTACATCGCCCGTTTTCGACAAGGTGACCGTTACGCTCGACCCGAAATACTATCCGGCCGGGGAGCTCGTTATAGAAACGGAACGCTCCGGGGCCGGCGACGTCTACATCGGCTCGATGACCCTCGGTGGCAGGCCGCTGAAGAAATACCGCATTTCGCACGGCGAACTGGTGGGCGGCGGCCGGCTGGTTTTCGGATTGCAACCCGAACGCAAATAAAAACAACATATGTCCCTATGAATTTAAAATCTCTCTCAGCTCTCGGCGCAGGCCTGCTTCTGGCGGCCTGCTCGCAGGCACCTCGTACGGATTCGCTGACGCGGTATGTCGACATGCGTATCGGCACGGGCGGCCACGGCCATGTATTCATGGGCGCCAACGTCCCGTTCGGCGCCGTACAGCTCGGTCCCACGAGCATCCCGCAGTCGTGGGACTGGACGTCGGGCTACCACATTTCCGACACGACGGTCATCGGTTTCAGCCACACACACCTGAACGGCACCGGTATCGGCGACCTGTTCGACGTCACGGTGATGCCCGTCGTGGGGCAGGTGACCTATGCCCGCGGCACGGAGGACGACCCGCAGTCGGGCATGTGGTCGTATTTCAGCCACGCCAATGAAAAGGCCCGCCCGGGCTATTACGCCACGCGGCTCGACCGCTATGGCATCGACGTGGAGCTGACCGCCACCAAGCGCGTCGGCCTGCACAAATACACCTTCCCGGCATCGGCCGATGCCGCTGTGGTCTTCGACCTCGAGAACGGCGGCTGCTGGGATGCCCCGACCGAAACCTTCATCGAGCGTGCCGACGACCATACGATCAGCGGCTACCGCTACTCGACGGGCTGGGCGAATGACCAGCGGGTCTATTTCACGGCCGAATTCTCCAAACCCTTCAAGTCGCTGGCCATTTACGAGGGCGGCGAGGGCGGCGGCCTGCGCGAAGGCGACAGCTTCAGGGCGGAGCGCCTTTACGGCCGGGTCGGTTTCGACACTTCGGCCGGAGAGACGATCTATGTCAAGGTCGCCATTTCGCCCGTGAGCATCGAGAATGCACGCCTGAACATGCAGGCCGAGCTTCCCGGCTGGGACTTCGAAGCGACGGCCGCAGCCGCCGACCGGGCGTGGGACGCCGAGTTGCAAAAGGTGCGCATCGAGACTTCGGACGACGCCGCGCGCCGCATTTTCTATACGGCGCTTTACCACACGATGGTCGCCCCGTCCGAATTCTGCGACGTGAACGGCGACTACCGCGGTTCCGACGGCAAGATCTACCGCGCCGCGCCGTTCGTGAACTATACGACTTTCTCGCTGTGGGACACCTACCGCGCCGCCCAGCCCCTCATGACGATCCTCCACCCCGAGAAGATGCCCGACATCGCCAATACGATGCTCCATATCTACCGGCAGCAGGGCAAGCTTCCCGTATGGCACCTGATGGGTAACGAAACCGACTGCATGGTCGGCAATCCCGGTATCCCGGCCCTGGCCGACGCCGTGCTCAAAGGCTACGGCGGCTTCGACAGGGAGCAGGCCTACGAGGCGCTCAAGCAGTCGGCGATGCTCGGCGAGCGGGGTATGGATCTGCGCATGAAATACGGCTATATCCCCTGCGACCTCTTCAACGAGGCGGTGGCTTACGACATGGAGTACGCCCTCGCCGACTGGGCCGTGGCACAGGTCGCCAAAGAGCTGGGCAAGACCGCGGATTACGACTATTTCCTCGAACGAAGCAAATCCTACCGCCATTTCTTCGATCCGCAGACCCGCTTCATGCGCGGCCTCGATTCGAAAGGCCGGTTCCGCACGCCTTTTAATCCGTTCCGCTCGACACACCGCGCCGACGACTACTGCGAGGGCAACGCATGGCAGTACACCTGGCTCGTGCCGCACGACGTCGAGGGGCTGATCGGCTGTTTCGGCGGCAAGGAAGCCTTCACCGGGAAACTCGACTCGCTCTTCGTCGTCAGCTCCGTGCTCGAGGGAGCCGCCTCGCCCGACATCTCGGGCCTGATCGGTCAGTACGCCCACGGCAACGAACCCAGCCACCACGTCGTCTACCTCTACACGATGATCGGTCAGCCGTGGAAGACCGCCGACAAGGTGCGCGAGATACTGACGACGCTCTACCACGACCGGCCCGACGGGCTTTCGGGCAACGAGGACGTGGGGCAGATGTCGGCATGGTACGTCCTCTCGTCGCTGGGTTTCTACCAGGTCGAACCCGCCGGGGGCCGCTATTTCTTCGGCTCGCCGCTCTTCGACAAGGCTGAAGTGCGTGTCCGCGACGGCGTGCTGACCGTCACGGCGCATAACAATTCCGCCGCGAACAAATACATCCAGGCGGTGAAGCTCAACGGCAAGCCGTATACGAAACCCTATATTGCCTTCGACGACATCGCCGCGGGCGGTGTGCTCGAATTCGAGATGGGTGCCGAACCCGCAGTGTGGTATGAACTCTAAACATCGGAAGGCCATGAAAAAAGGATATATCGCATTTGCCGCCCTCTGCGCCGCCGCACTCGCTTCGTGCACATGTCCTTCGGCCGGGGAGCAGCGCCTCCGTCCTTCGGAGTACGTTTCGGCGCTGGTCGGTACGCAGTCGGATTTTTCGCTCTCGACGGGCAATACCTATCCGGCCATCGCCTTGCCGTGGGGCATGAATTTCTGGACGCCCCAGACCGGCAAGATGGGCGACGGCTGGGCATATGCCTACGGGGCGCACCAAGTGCGGGGGTTCAAGCAGACCCACCAGCCTTCGCCGTGGATCAACGATTACGGCCAGTTCTCGCTCATGCCCGTGCGCGGGGAGGACAAATTCGACGAGGAGTCGCGCGCCAGCTGGTTTTCGCACCAGTCCGAAGTGGCCAAACCCTATTACTATAAGACTTACCTCGCCGACCACGACATCCGCGTGGAGATCACGCCGACCGAACGCGCCGCGATGATGCGCTTCACCTTCCCCGACTCGAAGGAGTCGGGTGTAGTGATCGACGCCTTCGACCGCGGTTCGCAGGTCGGGATGGTCGACGACCGTACGATCGTCGGTTATACCACGCGCAACAGCGGCGGTGTGCCGGAGAATTTCCGCAACTGGTTCGTCGTGCGCTTCGATACGCCGTTCAGCGCCATCGAGCTGACCGATGCCCCGGACGGATACAAACCCGGCAGCAACCTGCTCTATCCCGAAGGGCAGAAGTCCGTCACGGGCGAACATGCCGTGGCCAAGGTGCATTTCGCAACCCGCCGCGGCCAGCAGATATGCGCCAGCGTGGCGTCGTCGTTCATTTCTCCCGAGCAGGCGTTGCAGAACCTCCGGGAGCTGGGCAGCGACGATTTCGAAACGGTGAAGTCCAAGGCGCAGGCGCGCTGGGACGATGTGCTGGGACGCATCGAGGTCGAGGGCGGTACGGACGACCAGTACCGTACGTTCTATTCGTGCCTCTACCGCTCGGTGCTCTTCCCGCGTAAGTTCTACGAGGTGACCGACCAGGGCGAGGTCGTGCATTACAGCCCCTACAACGGCGAGGTGCTCCCCGGCTACATGTATACCGACACCGGGTTCTGGGACACCTTCCGCAGCCTCTTCCCGCTGCTGAACCTCGTTTACCCGTCCGTGAACGCCGAAATCCAGCAGGGACTCGCCAACGCCGCCCGTGAGAGCGGTTTCCTGCCCGAATGGGCGTCGCCCGGGCACCGCGGCTGCATGGTGGGCAACAATTCCGCTTCGGTCGTGGCCGATGCCGTGGTGAAGGGCACGAACGACAAAGACCTCGGGGTGCTCTACGATGCGATGGTGTACGCCACGGAGCACGTGCACCCGACCGTTGCGTCGACCGGACGCTGGGGGCACGAGTACTACAACGAGCTGGGATATATTCCTTACGACGTGAACATTCCCGAGAACGTGGCACGTACGCTCGAATACGCCTACGACGACTGGTGTATTCTGCAGGTGGCGAAGAAACTGAACCGTCCCCAGGCCGAACTGGACAAGTGGGCGGCGCGTGCCCGGAACTACCGCAATGTCTTCGACCCCGAGACCCGCCTGATGCGCGGCCGCCTCAGGGACGGCAAGTTCCAGGCGCCGTTCAGCCCCTACAAGTGGGGCGACGCCTTCACCGAGGGTAACTCGTGGCATTATACGTGGTCGGTATTCCACGACGTCGAGGGGCTCGTCGACCTGATGGGCGGCCGGGAGCAGTTCGTCCAGATGCTCGACTCGGTATTCGTCGTGCCGCCGATCTACGACGACAGCTACTACGGATTCCGCATCCACGAGATCACCGAGATGCAGGTGGCCGACATGGGCAACTACGCCCACGGCAACCAGCCTGCGCAGCACATGATCTACCTCTATAATTATGCGGGTGCCCCGTGGAAAGCCCAGTACTGGGCGCGCGAGGTGATGGATCGCCTCTACTCGGCCCGCCCCGACGGCTATTGCGGCGACGAGGACAACGGCCAGACTTCGGCCTGGTATGTCTTCTCCGCCCTGGGGTTCTATCCCGTCTGCCCGGCTTCGGACGAATACGTCGTCGGTTCGCCGCTGTTCCGCAAGGCCGTCGTGAACCTCGAAAACGGGAATAAGATCGTGCTCGAAGCGCCGGACAACAGCCCCGAGAACCGTTATATCGGAGCCGTGCAGTTCGACGGGAAATCCTATACGCATAATTTCCTGCGCCATTCCGACCTCGTGAAGGGTGCCGGCGTCCGCTTCTCGATGCGTCCCGAACCCGATTACACGCGGGGTACGGAGCCCGGGGATGCCCCTTACTCGTTCAGCCGCGAATAACACGGACGGGTTGAACCGATGTCAATCCGCCGCGGCCGGTTCCGGCTGCGGCGGATTTTTTGTTTTTGCCGGAATCCCGAAATGTCGATAATTTGTCAATAGAATATGCCCGGGGATTTTGTAAATCGGCTGAAAAGCGCTATTTTTGTAGCGTTGTTTTGACAATTGTTAGGTTAATCCGAACACCTCCCCATGACATCTACCGACAGAATCGACCAACGCGAACGTAAGAAACAGCAGGGCCAGGCCGCTGCGTTCTATTCGTCGTCGTGCCGACAGCAGGATCGGAGTACGCAGATGCAAGGGCAGCAGGTGTCCGGGAGCGGAATACGCAGATAGATACCAGACCGCCATGACATACGTGTCGTGGCGGTCTGTCTTTTTTTCAAACTTAAAACCAAAGGTATGAAGGTCGGTGTTATTATGGGCTCGGTGAGCGATTATGAGGTGATGGCCGATGCCGTCGCCATGCTCGGACAATTCGGGGTCGATTTCGAAAAGCGCGTGGTGAGCGCCCACCGTACCCCTGACCTGCTGTGCGAATATGCCAAGACGGCCAAAAGCCGTGGTATCGGGGTGATTATCGCCGGTGCGGGCGGTGCCGCGCACCTGCCGGGCATGGTGGCCTCGATGACCACGCTCCCCGTGGTGGGCGTCCCCGTGAAGTCGCGGGCCCTGAACGGGCTGGATTCGCTGCTTTCGATCGTGCAGATGCCTGCGGGCGTTCCGGTGGCGACGACGGCCATCAACGGGGCGAAGAACGCGGCGCTGATAGCCGTGTCGATCCTCGCACTGCAGGATGCGGAGCTGGCTGCCCGGCTCGAAGCGTTCCGTGCGAAACAGACCGCCGACGTACTGGCGGCAGAACTTTAATCCGGCAGGGGAGGCGGCTATGGCAGAGACGGCGAAAACGATCGGTATCATCGGCGGCGGTCAGCTGGGGCTGATGATCGTCGAGCAGGCGCACCTGCTCGGGGCGCGCACGCTGTGCCTCGACCCTGCGCCCGACGCCCCCGCGTTCGCGCTGAGCGACGGGCACATCGTGGCGGCGTATGACGATGCCGCGGCGCTCGAAGAGCTTTGCCGCCGCAGCGACGTGGTGACCTACGAATTCGAAAACGTCCCGGGCAGCGTGCTGATCCCGCTGGAAAAGAAATACAACATCCCGCAGGGTTTCCGCCCGCTCTACGATTCGCAGGATCGCCTGCGCGAGAAGGACAATGCCCGCGCCAACGGGCTGCGGACGCCCCTGTACGCCGCCGTGGACGACGAGGCGTCGCTGCGTGCCGCCTTGGCCGAGATCGGATTCCCGGCGGTGCTCAAGACCCGTACGCTGGGATACGACGGCCACGGGCAATTGGTGTTGAAGGACGAGGCCGACGTGCCGCGTGCGCTGCCGATGCTCTCCGTACCCTGCATCCTGGAGGCGTTCGTGCCGTTCGATTTCGAAGCCAGCATCGTGATGGTCTCGAACGGGGAGCGCGTCATCCATTTCCCCATCGGGCGGAACGTCCACCGCGACGGCATCCTCGACCTGTGCTTCGTCCCCGCCGAGGGGATGGACGACGGCCTGCGCAGCCGCATGGCTGCGGCCGGCGAGCGGTTCATGAAATCCTGCCGCTACCGCGGGATCCTCGCCATCGAGTTCTTCATCCGCGACGGGGAGTTCTATTTCAACGAAATGGCGCCGCGGCCCCACAATTCGGGGCACTATACCATCGAGGGGTGCACGACCAACCAGTTCCGCGAGCTGGTGCGCTTCCTGCTGGGCGAACCGTTGCAGGAGCCGCAGCTCGTGGCGCCGACCGTGATGAAGAATATCCTGGGGCAGGATCTCGAAGCGGCCGAGAGAATCGCCGCCGAAAACCGCCCGGGTGTCCATGTCCACCTTTACGGCAAGACCGAGAGCCGTCCGAAGCGCAAGATGGGGCATATCACCTTCGTCGGGATGGACGCCGGGGAATACGGTGCCGCGTGGGCCGACAGATTCGTAAAATAAGTGCAAACGAAATAACATGGAAAACTACCGGATTTTTGTTGAGAAACATCCCCGTTTCCGGGTCGAGGCCGACAGCCTGCGCCGGGAGCTGAACACCAATCTGAACCTGGACATCCGCAGTCTGCGGTTGCTCAACGTCTACGACCTGTTCGGGTTCAGCCGAGAGCTGCTCGAAAAGAGCCGTTACAGCGTCTTCGGCGAAGTGGTAACCGACAGCGTGACCGATTCGTGCGACCTGGCGGGACGGAAATACATCGCCGTGGAGTACCTCCCCGGCCAGTTCGACCAACGTGCCGCGTCGGCCGTCGACTGCGTGCGGCTGATCGACCCGTCGGCCCAGGTGCGCATCCGCTCGTCGAAGCTGCTGCTGTTCGACGATGCCGTTTCCGACGAAGATCTGGCGCGCATCCGACATTACTATATCAACGCGGTCGAGTCGCGCGAGAAGAATCTGGACGTGCTGACCGACATGGAACAGGCCGAGGTGAAGCCCGTCGCCGTGCTGGAAGGCTTCACCAAGATGACCGACGCCGAACTGGAACCCTGCTGCAAGCGGTACGGGCTGGCGATGAATGCCGACGACCTGCGCGAGGTGGTGAAATATTTCCGTGCCGAGGGGCGCGATCCCTATGAGACCGAGCTGCGCATCCTCGACACCTATTGGAGCGACCATTGCCGCCATACGACCTTCACCACCGAGCTGGAGGGCATCACGGTCGAGGAATCGTTCGTAAAGGACGAGATCGAGGATTCGCTGGCCCTCTACCTGCGCATCCGCCGCGAACTGGGGCGCGAGCACAAGAGCATCTGCCTGATGGACATGGCGACCATCGGCGCCCGCTACCTGCGCAAGAAAGGGCTGCTGGACGACCTGGAAGTGAGCGACGAGAACAACGCCTGCTCGGTATACGTCGATGTCGATGTCGACGGGGCGACCGAGAAGTGGCTCCTGCAATTCAAGAACGAAACCCATAACCACCCGACCGAGATCGAGCCGTTCGGCGGCGCTTCGACCTGTCTGGGCGGCGCTATCCGCGACCCGTTGTCGGGGCGCAGCTACGTCTACCAGGCCATGCGTGTAACGGGTGCCGGCAATATCTACCAGAAGGTGTCCGATACGCTCGAAGGCAAGCTCCCGCAGAGCGTCATTTCGAAGAAGGCCGCCGCGGGCTACTCCAGTTACGGCAATCAGATCGGGCTGGCAACGACCCATGTGCGCGAGATTTACCACGACGACTATGTGGCCAAGCGCCTCGAAGTCGGTGCCGTGGTCGGTGCCGTGAAGGCTGAAAACGTCCGCCGCGAAAAACCCGTCCCGGGCGACAAGATTGTCATGCTGGGTGGCCGCACGGGGCGTGACGGTATCGGCGGCGCCACGGGTTCGTCGAAAGAGCACAATACTAAGTCGCTCGAAACCTGCGGCAGCGAGGTGCAGAAGGGCAATGCCCCCGAGGAGCGCAAACTCGAACGCCTGTTCCGCCGCCCCGAGGTGACGCGGCTCATCAAGAAATCGAACGACTTCGGCGCCGGCGGCGTCAGCGTCGCCATCGGCGAGCTGGCCGACGGGCTGGATATTTATCTCGACCGCGTGAAGACCAAGTACAGCGGCCTGAATTCCACGGAACTGGCGATCAGCGAGTCGCAGGAGCGCATGGCCGTAGTCGTCGAGGCGAAAGACGTCGCCCGGTTCATGGAATACTGCCGCGAGGAGAATATCGAGGCGGTCGAGGTGGCCGACGTGACGGATACGGCCCGTATGCGGATGTTCAACAAAGGGCGCAAAGTCGTAGACCTCGCGCGTGAATTCATCGACAGCGCCGGGGCGAAGCACTATGCCGAAGCCATGATCGGTGAGGTGGAGAACCGCGATCCCTTTGCCCGTGAGGTCGTGGGCGCGACGTTTGCCGAACGCTTCGAGGAGAACCTGCGCGACAACAATGTCGTCTCGCAGCGCGGCCTGATCGAAATGTTCGATTCGACGATCGGCCGTTCCACCGTGCTGATGCCGTTCGGCGGCCGCACGCAGGGCAGCGAAACGCAGGTGTCGGTGCAGAAACTCCCGACCGACGGTTACACCGACACGGCCAGCATCATGGCCTTCGGCTACAATCCCTACCTGGCCTCGTGGAGCCCTTACCACGGTGCTGCGTATGCCGTCGTCGAAGCTGCTGCCAAGGTCGTGGCTGCGGGCGCGCGTTATGACAGGATGCGTTACTCATACCAGGAATATTTCGAACGCATGACCCGCGATCCCCGCTCGTGGGGCAAGCCGCTGGGTGCCCTGCTCGGTGCGCTGAAGATGCAGGTCGAACTGGGCCTGCCCTCGATCGGCGGCAAGGACTCGATGTCGGGCACGTTCCAGCATATCAACGTCCCGCCCATGCTGATGGCCTTCGGCATCACGACGGTGAATGCCGGGACGGTCATTTCGACCGATTTCAAGAAGGCCGGCAACCGTATCTACCTGGTGCGCCATACGCCCAGGGAGAACCATATGCCCGACACGGCGCAGCTGAAGGACAACTTCGGCTTTGTCAGCGAAAATATCGAACGCGGCAATATCCTCGCCGCATGGTCGGTGGGCTTCGGAGGTGTCGCCGAAGGTCTTGCCAAGATGGCTTTCGGCAACCGCATCGGCGCCGAGGTGGAGATGGACGAGGCGGAACTCTTCGGATACGCCTATGGTTCGATCCTTGTCGAGAGCGCCGTCGAACTGACCCATCCTGCGGCCGGGCTGCTGGGTATGACCGCAGCCGAAGGGGCGTTGACCGTCAACGGCGTGAAAATGCCGCTCGACGCCCTCTACAAGGCCAATACCGAGAAATTCGCGGCCGTTTACCCCGACAAGGGGGAGAACCATGCCGGAGTGATGACCTCGGAGCCCGCACCCCGGACTTTCGCCTATCGGGGCGAAGCCGTCGAACATCCGCTGGTCTATATCCCCGTGTTCCCGGGCACCAACTGCGACTACGACACGGCCAAAGCATTCCGCAAGGCCGGGGCCGAGGTCGAAATGAGCGTGTTGTGCAACCTCGGGGGCGACGACATCCTGCGTTCGATCCGCGAAATGAAGGAACATATCCGCCGCGCCCATATCTTCGTGCTGAGCGGCGGCTTCTCGTCGGGCGACGAACCCGACGGCAGCGCCAAGTTTATCGTCAACGTACTCAACAATAAGGATATACGCGATGAAATCCATGCGTTGCTCGACCGCGGAGGGCTGATCCTCGGCATCTGCAACGGTTTCCAGGCGCTCGTCAAATCCGGCCTGCTGCCTTACGGCCGCCTGGGCATGGTGACCAAGGATTCGCCGACGCTGTTCCGCAACGACATCAACCGCCATATTTCGCAGATCGTCTCGACGCGCGTCTCGACGCTCAACTCCCCGTGGCTCGCGGGCTTTGGCCTGGGCGACATCCACTCGATCGCTGTCAGCCACGGCGAAGGCAAGTTCGTCGTGAGCGAAGAACTTGCCCGGGAGCTGTTCGCCAACGGGCAGGTGGCCTTCCAGTATGTCGATCCCGAAGGGCGTGCGACGGCCGAGGCGCCGTACAACCCCAACGGTTCGTCGTATGCCATCGAGGGCCTGGTGTCGCGTGACGGCCAGATCCTCGGCAAGATGGGGCATACGGAGCGTTACGAGAAAAACCTCTTCAAAAATATCGCAGGCGAGAAGGAGCAGTCGCTGTTCCGCAATGCCGTCGACTATTTCCGCAAAAATTAGTACAATATAAAACTTAAACTCACAAACACCATGAAACAGCTCGAAATGCTCTACGAAGGCAAGGCAAAACAGGTTTTCCGCACCGACGATCCCGACAAGATCATCATCCACTACAAGGATGCGGCAACGGCTTTCAACAACATCAAGAAAGCCACGATCGAAAACAAGGGCGTGCTGAACAACGCCATCTCGACCCTGATTTTCAAGGAGCTTCAGAAGTCGGGTGTCAAGACCCACTATATCGAGACGATCAACGACCGCGACCAGGTGTGCCGCCGGGTGACGATCATCCCGCTGGAGGTGATCGTGCGCAATGTCATCGCCGGTTCGATGGCCCAGCGCCTCGGTATCGAGGAGGGTACGCAGCCGTCGAACGTCATCTACGACATCTGCTACAAGAAGGACGAGCTGGGCGACCCGCTGATCAACGACCACCACGCCGTGGCATTGGGTGCCGTGACCTACGAGGAACTCGAACTGATCTACGCCATGACCTCGCGTATCAACGAGATCCTGCGCAACCTTTTCGCCAAGATGAACATCAAACTCGTGGACTTCAAGATCGAGTTCGGCCGTACGTCGGACGGGGAGATCGTGCTCGCCGACGAGGTGTCGCCCGACACCTGCCGCCTGTGGGACATGACGACCAACGAGAAACTCGACAAAGACCGTTTCCGTCGTGACCTGGGCAAGGTGCGCGAGGCTTACGAGGAGATTTTGGCACGTTTGCAGAAAATCGTCGGGTAATGGTGATGGGGCAGATTAGCGACCGCGAGTTGCATGAGGAGTGCGGGGTGTTCGGCGTCTTCGGAGTCAAGGACGCAGCGTCGCTGACCTACTATGGCCTGCATGCCTTGCAGCACCGCGGACAGGAGGGTGCCGGTATCGTGACCGTCGACCGGGACGCGACGTTCCGCCGCATCAAGGGCGGCGGCCTGGTGACCGAGGTGTTCGGCGAGGGAAACCTCTCGACGCTCAAGGGCGACATGGCCATCGGGCATGTGCGCTATACCACCGCCGGCGGTGGTATCTGTCTCTTATA
>ENA-OYWW01000343-OYWW01000343.1-human-gut-metagenome-genome-assembly--contig:-NODE-343-length-24519-cov-6.149975_pt1 | contig 24519 bp, 22 predicted proteins | sample MGYA00244817_ERZ653410 | MGnify/ENA primary metagenome ERZ653410 (study PRJEB26926, sample SAMN06164973) | human gut metagenome | biome: ENVO:00009003; feature: ENVO:2100002; material: ENVO:00002003...
TACGAGATCTAGTACGGTCTCGTGGGCTCGGAGATGTGTATAAGAGACAGGTCACTGCCCGTGGTGATATCCGACGGCGTTGTGACCGCCAGCGCTGTATTGCTCCATTGCGGCACAAGCAGCACCGCCAGCGCCAGCATCAGCACCAACGCCGCCTTTTTCATGCTTTGCTTCATGGTTCTTTCCTCCTACCAATTTCCGAAAAAGGGATTCCGCATTCTTCATTGTAGCGCAGAGCGCAGCCCTGCGTCAAGCAAATTTCGCCTGTGGGTGAAGAATTTACAAGTCACCGCCTTGCAAAGGCGTAAATCCCAATCGCCGCGGCAATGGACAGATTCAGCGAATCCACCTTATTGCTGCTTGGAATGCGCACAGGCTGCCCCAGACGGCTGAACTCCGGCGGCAGACCGCTGCCTTCGTTGCCGAAAATCAGCGTCCATCGGTCAGGAATGTCGCCTAACACATCCGGCAGGGACTTCGACCCGTCGAGCATGAACGGATAGAGCGTGTGTTCCGGGAACTGCGCCTGATACTGCGAAAAATCATCATAGACATGCAGCCGCAGCTGGAAGATGCTGCCCATGCTGGCGCGGACGGTCTTGGGGTCAAACACATCCACGCACGGGCGGATGACGGCAATATCCTGCACATCAAAGCCGAGCGCTGTGCGGAAAATCGTGCCGACATTACCGCTGTCCGACGGGTGATGCAGGACGATATGCGGCTTGTCAGGGCGCAGGTCATCCTCGAACTTGCTGAACACCGCCGCCGCGAAGCAGTTATCCTTCCCCGAAATGCGGGAAAGCGCCTTGTCCGCCTCTTCCACACGGATATGGTGCTTTTCCGCTTCCTCGCGAAGCCGCTGTGCGCCCTCGGTTCCGGCGCTTCGGCTATGCAGCAGCACGCGGCGGCAGCTTTCCGGGCGGTGCAGCAGGCATTCCATCGCCGGGAACATCCCCGGTGCGTAGGCATAATCCAGCTCCGCCGAATAGGTTGATAAAGACGGCATAATTGCCCTCCTAATTAGAATAGCGCTTCCACAAAGTCCTTAGCATTGAAGGGCTGCAAGTCGTCGATGCCCTCGCCTACGCCGATGTACCACACCGGCACTTCCAGCTCCTGCCGGATGGCAAGCGCAATGCCGCCCTTCGCCGTGCCGTCGAGTTTGGTCAGGATGATGCCGCCGATTTCGCAGACTTCCTTGAACGCGCGCGCCTGCGCCAGACCGTTCTGACCCGTCGTTGCATCCAGCACGAGCATACAGCGCACATCCGCTTCCGGGAACTCGCGGTCAATCACGCGGCGCATCTTGTTCAGCTCATCCATCAGGTTCTTCTTGTTGTGCAGGCGGCCGGCGGTATCAACAATCAGCAGATCCGCGCCCTGCGCCTTGGCGGACTGGATGCCGTCATAGACGACCGCCGCGGGGTCAGCGCCCTCAGCGTGCTTGACAATCGGCACACGCGCGCGTTCCGCCCAGACAGTCAGCTGATCAGCCGCCGCCGCACGGAAAGTATCCGCCGCGCAGAGGATAATCCGGCGGCCAATGTTCTGGAAGCGCAGGGCGAGCTTGCCGATGGTAGTCGTTTTGCCCGCGCCGTTCACGCCGACAACGAGCATGACCATCGGCCAGCGCAGCGGCGGACGCGGGATGTCCATCTGCTCAATCATGATATCTTTGAGCATCTGCTTGGCGGTATCGGCGTCCTTGACCTTGTTTTCGCTCACGCGGCGGCGCAGTTCATCCATAATGGCGGTTGTCGCCTTCATGCCGCAGTCGGACATGAGCAGAATATCTTCGAGTTCCTCATAGAAATCCTCGTCAATCTTCCTTGTTTCCTTCACCAGCGTATCGACACGCCCCATCAGCGAATCACGCGTCTTGGTTAATCCTTCACGCAGTTTTGCGAACAGTCCCATCGTCATTCCTTCTTTCTAAGGGGCATTGCCCCTTGACCCTTCCGCGCGATTGAGTTGCGCGCGTCTTCATACTTTTTTCCGCATGTTTAGCAGGGGTTTCGCCTCTGCGGAGGCGACCAGAGGGCTTTGCGGTCGCCCTCTGGACTGCTTCGCATCCCCATCTAAGTTTATTGGGCTTTATTGAAACTGCTTTTAGTTAGTGTCCTTTTGCTTCTTTGGAAGCAATACTCAGAGCAGTAAAATACCAAGCAACAATACAGATCAAGAAACATGGGGGTGTCCGCGCCGAAGGTTTCCAAAGGGCGATCGGAAAGCCCTTTGGTCGCCTCCGCAGAGGCGATTCCCCCTGCAACATGACCATAATGTCACAAAAGCGTACACTGCGAAGCCATCCAAGAGGGCAATCGCCATGCCCCTCTTAAATCTGCATCGAGGGGAACACACTCGTGTGCTCCACCAACTCCGCATAGAACCGCTGCACCAAGCGCACCTGCGGCTCGCTGTCGCTCATCACCCGCATCGTCAAATCCGTCACGCCCGTGCTCGCCAGCGCCTGTTTCGTCTGCTGGAGCAAACGCGTGCCCAAGCCCTTGCGCTGGAACTCCGGCACGATATACAGCCCCATAACCTCCGCCGACGTGTACTGCCCCGCGGCGACGCACGCACCAACCAGATTCGACCCATACAGGATGCCCAGCGCGGCGAAATTCTGCCGATTCATCTGCTGAAGCAGGAAGCCGTGGTCAAAGTAGCTGAACCCGGCGCCACGCATCCGCGACACCAAATCCATCTGCTCCTGCACGGTGTTGAGCGGAAGCGTGATGCACGAGCAGTTGAACAGCTGCGGCACTTCGTCAGGGTCGTTCAGGCGCACCAAATCCTCGGTGTAATCCATCTTGAAGCCGTTGTGCTCATAAAACGCCAATTGGCGCTCGTCCTGCACATCCACGGCTGTGTACAGCCGTGCCGCCGCACCGGGCGCTTGATTGCGCAGCTGCCGCGCGCGCGCCGCAAGCGACCCCAGCAGCCAGTATTCGCCTTCCGGCTTGCTGGTCATGCTGAAATAGATGTTGACCGGGCGCGAAGGGAAAATCGTCGGCTGATACTGATAAATCAGGAATCCCTCGCCGACGGGGTTGTTCTGGTCGTCCTTGACGAAGAATACGTCCTCTTTCGGCAGACCCTTGTAAAATTCGTTCGGTTGCGTCACCTGCATGGCTTATTTCCTTTCTTCGGCGGTCTGAATGCGGCCGTCATCCAGCAGCACGGCGATGAACATCGGCACAAGTGCGAGCATCATCACCCCATAAAGTATTCCGTTGTTGATGGCAGACTTGTCCAGCGCAAATTCCACGGCGATGCACACGCCCGCGCCGGCCAGCAGCATCACGATGCGCGCAATGCTGATTCCTTTCAGCCCGTCCCGGCGGATGCAGCGGGTCAGGCGTGATGCCAGCAGCACCGCCAGCGTCAGCGCCGCCATGAGCATATTCAGGCGGACAAAGCCGAAGCGAATAAGCTCATCCGCGCGCCACGAATCGAGCAGCACCTGCATCACGCTGATGATGGTCAACCCGGTTTCCAGCGTCCGCCCGGCGATTTTCTGCCTGCGCCCTTGCACCAGCACAATCACGAGTGCGACTGCCGCAACGATGGCTTCATATGCCCAAACCAGCATCTGCCCATCCTCATTCTGGAAAGGCAGGAAGTACCAGCAGATATCGGCCATCTGTTTGCTGAAGCCCTGCCCCGTGAAACCCTCCGCCAAGCGCAGGCCGCACAGCGCCAGCAGCGCGCCGGGCGTCACCGCGTCCAGCAGGGGCAGCGCCTTCTGTTTCGTCAGTTTCGCATACAGCGCAATCGCGCCCATTCCGCCGAGGATGCCGCCATAGAGCGTATAACCGCCCTGCCAGAACTGCCAGAAGAACGAGCTGCCGCCCAAATCAACCATGATGTACGAATACCGGGCAAGCATATACAGCACGCGTGCGCCCACCAGCGCGCCAAAGCCGGCAACCGTGCAAATCGCCGCACGGGTGTCCAACGAGAGGCGCTTGCGTGAGCACAGCAGCGTCAGCGCCAAACCGCACAGAACGCTGATAGCAGCGGTCAAGCCGTATTTTGTCAGGAAGAAGATGTCGGGATTCCAATAATCAATCTCTTCTGACTCCATCAGCGGCTGCACCACGTCCACAATCCGCGCGGAAGGCGACGGCACAAGCAGCAGCACTGCAATGGGCAGGGCAATCAGCAGCAGGGCGCACCAAATCGCTGCATTTTGTTTCTTCATTTTTTCTGGGTACTCCTTCAATTCCGCCGAAGCCGACGGGTTTCTTTTTTTGCTGATGCGGAGAATTTCGCAGAACTCCGCAGAATATATTATACTTGCTTTTTCCCCAGTTGACAAGCTGTAATCCGGATTCTTTCAGCTATCCATCACAAATTTTCTGTTACAAATTTCCGCCCGCGCTCAGCACCAGCAGCGCGATTCCCAGCGCCAATGCCCCCTAAATCACGCCGTGCAGCGCCTGCCACGCCAGCTGTTCACCCAGCCGCATCAATCCTTGCGGGTACAGCGCGCGGTTCTGCATGATGACTGCGCAGCCGCCGAAACCCGTCGCTGCGGACAGGAGAGCAATCCGCAACGGCAGAGGTGCCGGCAGGTTCGCGATCGTCACCGCGCCCGTCGTGACTTCCAGCAGCGTCGTCAGCGGGAGACGCATCGCATCAGGCAGGAAGTCCGTCAGCGTCGCAAAGACGCGAAGCATCGTCATCGTGCCGCAGACAAGGAGCATGGTTCGGGCACTGTCCTCCACCGCGCGTGCGAAGGAGACAGGGGACAGTGCTGCTTCTGGCACTTTTTCAGCGGATGTAACCCTCGTCCACCGTTTTGCCAATCGCCCCGCGCAGCAGCCGCCCGCCAGCACGCTCAGCAGCACAATTGCCCCCGCGATTCGGCTGTTCAGCCAGCTTCCGATTGTCCCCAGCAGGAACATCGGGCTCATCGTCGCGCAGGAGACCGCCAGTGCCTTCTGTTCCCGCTGCGGACGGCTGCCCTGCATCGCCAGCAGCCGCGCACCCGTCGGCGACCCGCCGCACCAGCCCAGCAGCATCAGCAGTCCGGGCTGCATGTCGCGTCCGCATCGGCTCACCAGCATCTGCGACAGCGTCAAGTACGGGAACAGCCCCGGCATAACGCTGCGCACGAACAGCGCACACGCCGCTTCCGCCGCCGCCATCGTCTCCGGCGCGCGCAGGAGCAGCAGCGCCATCATCCCTGCCAGCAAAATCCGCATTTTCGTCCCTGCCTTTCTGGGGAAAGGATATGCGGCGGTTGACAAGTTTCATTCGAGAAGGTACAATTGAAGGAGATAGGAGGAGAATCCCCATGAAAGACACCTTCCTCATGATTGACGGCAACAGCCTGCTGCACCGGGCTTTCCACGCCCTCCCGCTGATGGACGCGGGCGGCGTTTACACCAATGCGATTTACGGCTTCCTGACCATGATGCTCAAAGCGATTTCAGATGAAAACGCCCGTTATCTCGCGGTCTGCTTCGATGAACATGCGCCGACGTTCCGCCACACGGCATATCCCGACTACAAAGCGGGACGCGCCGCGACGCCGGATGAACTGCGCCAGCAGTTCGCCACCATTCGGACGCTGCTGCCGGAAATGGGCATCCAGGTTTTCTCCCTGCAAGGCTGGGAGGCGGACGACCTGCTCGGCACGCTGTCCAAACTGGGTGAGGACGCCGGGGTCAGCCCCGTCATTCTGACCGGCGACCGCGACGCGCTCCAACTGGTGTCCGATACGACGCAGGTGCTGTTCACCCGCAAGGGCATCAGCGAAACGACGCACTTTACACCCGCCATGGTGTACGAAGTGTATGGCTTCTCGCCGGAGCAGGTGGTGGACTGGAAGGGGCTGGCAGGAGACAGCAGCGACAACATCCCCGGCATCCCCGGCGTTGGCGACAAAACCGCCGTGCGCCTGCTGCACCAGTATGGGACGCTGGACAATATCCTCGCACATGCGGGCGAAGTGAAGGGCAAACTTGGCGAAAAGCTCGTCACATGGGCGGATCAGGCGAAAATGTGCCGCGAACTGGCGACGATTCGCCGCGACGCACCGATTGCGTTCTCCCTCAAGGCGTGCGCCATGCCAGACTTCCGGCATGGGATTCCCGCGCTGGAAAAGCTGAAGCTGAACAGCATCATCCGCCGCCTGCAAGTGCCTGACGATTCGCCCGCGCCGGATACCGCGGCAGAGGAAACACCCTTGACGCTCCTGCCCTTTGCAGACGCCGCCCCGATTTCCTCCGGCGCTGATCTGACCGCGTGGCTCACTGCCCTGCCGGACAGCGCCCGCCCGATTGCCGTCGCGCTGGATGACACGGTGCTGACGTGCGCGGCACAGGATTTGTCCTGTTGTCAGGCAGCGCTCGGCGGCGATCTGCTCACTCCCGGCGCTGACCCGGAGGATTTGCTCCGCGCCCTCGCACCCGACCTCGCCGCGCACCCCGCCGTCATCCACGATGGCAAAACGCTGTGGCACCGGCTGAACCGCGCGAAGCTCCCCATGCCGGAGCGATACGCATGGGACGTGCAGCTTGGCGCGTACCTGCTTGACCCGCAGCGCAAGAGTTACAGTCTGGACGCGCTGTGCGGCGATTTGCCCGCGGATGCGCGCGGAATGCTCTCGCTGTGCCGGTGGCAGCAGGCGAACATTGACCGCATGGGCATGAGCCACCTCATGCGCGACGTGGAAATGCCGCTTTCCGGCGTGCTGTACCGCATGGAGGACATCGGCTTCACCGTCGATACGGCGTTCCTGCGGCAATTGGGCGAGCGCTACACGCAGGAAATTGAGCAGAGCAAGCAGCAGGTATTCGCCGCCTGCGGAACAACCTTCAACCTCAACAGCACCCAGCAGCTCGGCGACGTGCTATTCGATAAATTGCAGCTGCCGCACGGCAAGAAGACAGCGCGCGGCTACTCCACCTCCGCCGAAGTGCTGGAGGGCTTGCAGGACATCGCGCCGGAGGTCATTACGCCGCTATTACGCTATCGGCAGCTGACGAAGCTCAATTCGACCTACGTCGAGGGTCTGCTGCGCCTGACGGACGCGACCGGGCGCGTGCACTCTACCTTCGACCAAGTCGCCACCGCCACCGGGCGCATTTCGTCCAGCGAGCCGAATTTGCAGAACATCCCCGTCCGCACGGAGGAGGGCAAGGAAATCCGTCAGGCGTTCCTGCCGCGCGCAGGCTGGGTGCTGCTGGACGCGGATTACAGCCAGATTGAGCTTCGCCTGATGGCGCACTTCTCCGGCGACCACGCACTGGTGGAAGCCTTCCGCACGGGGCAGGACGTTCACGCGCGCACTGCCAGCGAAATCTTCGACGTGCCGCTGGATGAGGTGGATTCTACGCTCCGTTCCCGCGCAAAAGCGGTCAATTTCGGCTTGATTTACGGCATCAGCGGATTTGGTCTTGCGAAAAACACGGGCGTGAGCCGTCAGGAGGCGCAGGAGTTCATCAACCGCTATTTTCGAAAGTATCCGGGCGTCAAGCGCTTCATGGACAGCGCCGCCGAGGACGGGCAGCACAACGGCTACGCGCTGACGCTGATGGGGCGTCGGCGGTATCTGCCGGAGCTGAAGAGCGACAAGGCGGTTGTGCGCGAGTTCGGCAAGCGCGCCGCCATGAATACGCCCGTGCAGGGGACGGCGGCGGATATTATCAAGCTGGCGATGGTACGGGTGGACGAAGCCTTGCGCCGGGAGGGACTGAAGAGTCGGCTGATTTTGCAGGTGCATGACGAACTGCTGCTGGAATGCCCGCCGGAGGAAGTGGAAAAAGCGGGGAAGCTGCTGAAGGATGCGATGGAGCATGTGATTGAGCTGCGCGTGCCGCTGCTGGCGGAGGTGCATCAGGGGACAAACTGGGCGGAAGCAAAATAAGGATAGGGGAAAAAGAGGATAAACACGCGGGTAGAGCATGGTAGTGAGACCAACTCAATCGCGCGGAGGGGTCAAGGGGGAGACTTCGTCTCTTTTCCTTTTCCCCTTGCGGAGTCCAGAGGCAGCGCCTCTGGTGGGGTTTGGGGCAACGCCCCAACTGTTCCTCGTCAAATCAATTCAAAGAGAAAAGTCAACAAAAGGCGCAGGCAGCGAAGCGTCCCTGTCAGTAACTTTGCGCATCCGCAGATGCGCCCCCAAGCTGCTTTACCCACCACTTGCATATTGTCGCGCCAGATGGGCGCGACCGACCTTCCGCCCAAAACGCCAAACGCGGAACACAGCATACACAGCTGCATTCCGGCGCTTTTTGTCAAGCAGACTTATTCCATCACAATCCAAACATACGTCGTGCCGTCCGCCATCGTGTATTCGCGAATGTTGCTGGCGGGGTAGTTTTCAGGTTCGCGCAGATACGTCAGGCTGAGCCGCACATCCGCCGAAGTCACATTCATTTCGAGGAAGACGGGCGTTCCTTCGTCACTGGTGTCGCGGGAGCAGAATGCCGCCCAGTTTTCCTCCGCCATTTCATGGTAGGTGTCCTTAAATGATGCGTCTCTGGCCGAAATCATCAGCCTTATCGCAGCGAATACAGAGAAGATGCGCTTAACGTCTCTGTACAGCGTTTCGCCATCGTCGGGTTCTTGATACGTCAGCAGCGAATATGTGCCGTCGTGGTTGTCCAGCAGCTGCAAGCGCACCCAGCTTTCGCAGCCTGCCATCATGTGATGCGGGTCATATTTTTCTGTCGGGACTTCATTGGGGCTGAAAACACCATGCAGAGCGGCAATCTCCATCGTGATGATATCATCGTCGGATGTGACGCTAATGGGGATTACCATGCACGTTTCCATCACTGCGCCTTCTCGTTTGGAACCCGCATTGAAAAGCAGAATCATCGACTGCGCCGCCGCAAGCGCGGACGATGCTTTGATGACGGCTAATGGTGCATCTGCTGTAGTGGACAGGTTCATGGCTGTATCAACGGATGTATCTGCAAAAGCAGACGCAGTGCTGAAACAGAGGATAAATGTGGTTAGCAATGCTATAATACGATGTTTCAATCGGACGCACCTCGCTTTATTTCTTGATGGTCTCGAAGCAAAATCCCCCGTCAGCCGGACATCATCATCCGCTGGCGGGGGATTCGTATCCCTATCAATACTCGTAAATCGTAATCAGTCCGCCCATGTTGTCCAGCGACATGGTGTAGTTGCTGGTCTTGCGGCTGATGCTGACGGAGAAGGTGCTGCTGTCGTCGCCCACCTGCTGGCGGACGATTTCGTACTTCAGCTGACCGTCCTCAAACACGGCGATGTGTGGGTGCGCCATCAGGTACTCGATGTACTCTTCCAAGCACATGTCCAGATGGTGCATCACCGTTGCGTTCGGAATGCCCACGAAGCGGAACAGATTCATCTCCACGTTCACGCCCGTCTTGTAGGCGCGGCTAATGGTGCCCTTCGTCGGGAAGTCCTGCAGCGGGAAACGGAACACAAGCCCGTACTTCCAGCTGTTTTCGTACATCCACTTGCCCTGCTCACTCTCGGAGAACACCATCTTGTTCAATTCGTCATTGCCGTTCTCGTAGAGGTACAGCGTGAAAGCCAAGCCGGAGTTATATTCGCTCGTGCCGGGCAGGTTGATGCTCTTCTTTGTGGCGGCAATCAGCTCATCGTCCGTCCACGCGCTGTGGCGGCCTTTCAAGCGGTTGTATTCCGCGTCCCAGAGCGTCTGCTGGTCGGAAATGCTGCGGTACGCCTCGCGGACGACATAGCCCTCCAGCCCCGCTTCTTTTGCGGCATTGAGCGCATCCAGCAGGGCATTCGCCGCCACCGGGAACAGCCGCTGGTCGGAATTGCGCCAAATGCTTTTCGTCACGCCCATGCTCCGCGCATAGGTCATGATGGACACCAGCGATGATTCGTCAAAATCCGACGGGCGGGAATGCCACTCGTTGACCAGCAGCAGGCCGCCCAGCATCACGTCCTGACGCGACACCGTAACCGTGCCGGGGTTATCCAGCGGATAATTCGTCAGGTCGACAATGGAGATGCCTTCCTGCGTGTCCGGCGTAGGCCAGTCGGCACTGATGTTGTTGTTCGCCGTCAGACGGTCTTGCAGCTCCTGCACTTCCTGCCGATACGCTTCGTAGCGCTCCGTGTTGCGCTTCTCCACCTCGGCGCGCTGCTCATTGACGTTGCGCACACGCATGGCGTAGAGCAGATTGCTGCCGAACAGGCACAGCACCGCCACCGCCGCCAGCACCGCCGTCGTCGCAATCAGGAACGTCAGCGAACTGACGCGCTTCTTCCCGGATGACTTCTTCATATACGAAAAACACCTGCCTTTTCGGGTGAAACCCTTTCATCAGGATGCCCGCGCGGCGGAAAATCAGTCAGCACAGGCATATTCTCTATCTCTATTCGCCGCGCAAGGGCGATTTTCCTGCTTGCGGAAAAAATCTGCATCAAAAAGCGTGTTGATTGAATGACTTTTCCTGCGCGGGACACAATAACAACGTCGCAGGGAGCGATTTCCCTGCAATCTGGAAGATTGAAAGGGGATTTTTTAATGCAAACCAGTTGGATAACGCGGAAGCGCCTGTTGATGGCGCTGTCACTGTGTTCCTGCGCCGTTCTGCTTGCGTCCTGCCGCGCCAGCGCCGACACGCGCACGGGTCAGGCGGATGGCTACGGCGGCATCCTGCGCGTGCAGGTGATGATGGAGGACGGCGCCATCAGCACCGTGAACATTCTGGAGCAGCATGAGACGGACGGCATCGGCAGCCGCGCGCTGGATATTCTGCCGGACGAGATGATTCGCATGAACACATGGGATGTGGATGTCGTGACGGGCGCAACGACGACGAGCAATGCCCTGCGTGAAGCCGTCCGCGTCGCCCTGAACGCATCGGACACAATGGACGAGGCAACGGGCAATCCGGCAAACCGCGCGGGTCAGGCGGTTCGCGAGGGCATCGGCATGGCGGCGACCGGGCGCGTCGGGCCGGGCAAGGATGACGAAGACGGGCAGGTTTACTCCTTCAACGTCGTGTTTGCGCACGGGACGTTCGACGAGGACGGGCGCATCGTGTCGATGGCGGTTGACCAGCTCGAAGTGGCAACGCCGAATTACAGCGGCGCGTCCATGCCGCAGTTCAGCGGCTTTCCGGGACAGGGTGGCTATTCGCTCTGGGATGACAATACCGGGAAGGTCGTCGGCTACACCGAGGACAGCGAGGACAACTACATGCAGGAAATCGCCGCATGGACGAGCAAGCGCGCCCGCGGGGAGGATTACCAGCTGACGAGCGGTTCATGGCGCGAGCAGATGGACGCCTATCAGAACATGATGGTCGGCATGACGGTGGACGAGGTAGAGACGTGGTTTGGGCGGTACTTTTCCGCCGAGAACGGCCGCCCGTTGACGGAAAATTCTTCTTCCGACGCTGATCGCGCCCGCTGGGAAGCCTTCTCCGACGACGACCGCGCCCGCGCCGCCGACATTGTCTCCGGCGCCACCATGTCCCTGCGCGACGCTCACGGCGACATCCTCACCGCCATCCGCCGCGCGTGGGAGGATGCGCAGAAGAGTGAGTGAGGGGGGAGACCCAAGGGGCGTTGCCCCTTGACCCCACCAGAGGCTTTGCCTCTGGACTCCACAAGGGAGTTCCTCCCTTGACCCTTCCGCGCGATTGGGTTGGTGACGACTGCATACAGTGTCCGCGTGTTTATCCGGTGAACCTACGGTTCGGATTGGACGCTCCAACGTAAACTTTCAGCACAAGTCAAGAAACAGGTAACCCCAAAAGTGACGGCGCCGAAGGTTTCCAAAGGGCGACCGGAAAGCCCTTTGGTCGCGCCCGCAGGCGCGAAATTTCCCCGCACGAATCAGCTTTCGATTCGTGCGGCTTTTTCTTCGATGGCTTTCATCAAAGCATCAAGCTCCGGCATTTTCTCTCGCACTGGCGCAAGCGTGTTCCGCACAACTTCCGCTTCCCGCGCTTCATGTGTCACCAGCATCGCCACCGCATAGGCAGGAAGCGCATAGTCCACCATGCGAAACATCACCTGCCGTATTGCTGCGCCGGCTTTTCCACGATAGAGCGCCGTAAATTCACCCGGTTCACCTGCCAGAAGTTCCGCAACCACCCCATCGCTCAGCAGAAGTTTCCATGCAGTATATGACAGCCGCGCCTCGCTTTCCAGCACCTGTTTCATCAGCCCATACGCCTTCTGTGCATCACACTGAACCATCAGCGCAATCTGCGCTCGCTGAAAGACGCAGATTGCATCCTGACATGTCTTCACTGTTGCAGGCTGCGGAATGTTTTCAATCGAAACATCTGTCACCTCCACCCCGCCATTCGCCTTCATACGCGCGAAATACAGCCACTCCGCCAATTGTTCCGGATCTCGAAGCATCCGCGCAATCGCCATCGGCGATGCGATAAACCGCTCATCCATCGGCAGAATGCACGTCATCACCAGCACCACGCCGCCCATCGCCAGTTCGCACAGCACCAGCGACACCGGCTGCCCCAGCGTCAGCAGGGTCAGCACGCCGAACACCACCGCCAGCGCCCCGCCATACAGCAGGGGACAGAGCGTGTACAGCGTCACGTCGTGCCGAGGGGCATCCTCCGGCGGAAGCAGATACGGCTGATAGCGCAGACGACTTTGCGCCGGGGCTTGAATGCGCACGAACGCCCCCGCGCCGTCCGCCTGATAGACCCGCCCGAACGCCTCGTAGCGCACGAGCTTCCAGCCAAAGTGCCTGCCGACCAGCATTTTCAGCATATCTTGCAGCAGATACGTCACGACCGCCGTCAGTGCCAGCCCCAGATACGTCGCCAGATTCCGCTCTTCATTCGTCCCGACAGTCAGCTGTGCGTTCACGCCGATTAGTGCCGCGCAGAACAGTACCGCCGCCAGCAGGATGCTGCCCATCCGCAGGAGCGGAAACAGGCGCTGAAATGTCCGATTCTTCATTCTTGCGCTTCCTTTGCCTTTCTTGATTCGTAGATTGCCTTTTCCCGCGCCATTCTGTCTATCGTCCACTGATAGCAGCGCGGCATGGTCGTATGGCGGATGCGGCGCAGGAACTGCTTGCGGCACTGCTCCGCCTTCTGCTCATCGCCGTCGCGCAGCAGATGCACCGCATACGCCGTGCGCCAGACAAGCGGCTGCTTTTCATGCTTGCGCAATTCCTTCTGCATGTACAGCGTGTCATACTCTTTCAGGAAGTAGCCCGGCTTGTCCAATGCCAATTCGCACAGAACGCCGCGCGGAATCAGCTGCCACCAAAGGCGCTTCGTCTGCTCCCGATGCTCCAGCGCCAGCATGGTCAGGATGTCCAGCGCCTCACCATAGCGGTTCTGCATCATCAGCCGCGCGGAACAATTAATCATAAGAGCCGCATCATTCTGATCCTGAATTTTGTCCGGCGGCGTGAAGTACTCCTCCGGCATTTCCGTGAACAGGTGATCCGTCAGGTTCTCCGCCAGCAGGCACTGCATCTGCCACATTTTGCGCCGCTTTTCGGGCTGGAATACTTTCCGAATTTCGCTTGGCGGCATGATGATGCTGAGAAACGCATAACCCCACGCCAGCACAAGGCAGGCAATGGCGGATGCTGTCCCATACAAATTGACTGCCAGCGCATAGAACAGTATTGCCAGTACGCTCTGCACATAGTACAGGACAATCTGCGCCCGCTGCTGCAAGTCGCCGGTTTCCTGCTCCCACGGAACAGCCGCCAGCAGTATGCCCACCTTGCGCTCCGCCGCCGGAAGGTACTGCACGCGCCAGCCGACGGTTTTCCTGCGGATATGAAGAAAGTACAAAGCCACCAGCTGTATTCTGCAGCCGTACAGCACCAGAAGCAGCGTATACAGCAGCATATGCAGTGCCAATGCTATGATCAATCCGCAGATAAGCGGCGGCACAGCAAACACCATCAGCAGCAGCGCATCATCCGTTATCTCGATGAGCGGCAGAAGCAGGCATAAAAGCGATACAATACCCATGATGAATATTCCCAGTGCCAAGTATCCCCGCAGTTTCTGCATCATTCTTCTCCTTTTCGCGGTCATCCGCGGAAATTTCCGCTTCCAGTATACGCCTTTGGCAGGATTGCGTCAAGGGAAGGGAAAACTTCCGGCATCATTCACGGGTTCATCATGTGTTCGTCACTTGACGGGGAGATAATAGCCATGGAAAGGAGTGAAGCTCCATGAAGCGGCATTTCGCAAACATGGTGTTTGCTTTGATTTTGGCGGCATACACGGTTTATGCGGCGCTGGACACGTTCGTGATTGTCCGTGTGCTGACGCCGGACACGCTGCCGACGGCAACCGCTGAAGCCTCCACCGCGCCGACGGAAGCTCCGACCGCCGTGCCGACTGCGACGGAATCCCCCGCGGAACAGGCGACCACCGCGCCCATTTCCACCGACACGGAATACCACGATGACCAAATCGACATTGTGCTGACAACAATGCGCGTAGAGAACACGACGGTGTACGTCGCGGACGTGCAGATTGCGGATATTTCCCTGCTCAAAACGGCGCTGGCGGGGAACACCTACGCCCGCAACCTGACCGAGACGACCTCTGTGCAGGCGGCGAACGCGGGCGCGATTCTCGCCATCAACGGCGACTATTACGGCGCACAGGAGCGCGGGTATGTGCTGCGCAACGGCGTGCTGTACCGCGCATCGGCGCAAAGCGGCACGGACGCACTGGTCATCGGTGCGGACGGCAATTTCCGCATCATCACCGAGGGCGAAACGAGCGCCGACACGCTGGTGCGTGAGGGCGCGTGGCAGGTGCTGACGTTCGGCCCGGCGCTGATCAACGGCGGGCAAGTGACCGTCAGCAGCAGCGACGAGGTCGGGCGCGCCATGACCTCCAACCCGCGCACCGCCATCGGGCAAATCAGCGAAGGGCATTACCTGCTGGTCGTGTCCGACGGGCGGACGAAGGAGAGCACCGGGCTTTCCTTGCGGCAATTGGCAGAGCTGATGCAGTCGCTGGGCGCACAAATCGCCTACAACCTCGATGGCGGCGGTTCTTCGACGATGGTATTTCAGGGGCGCGTCGTCAACAACCCGACCACGAACGGGCGCAGCATCCGCGAAAGGAGCGTGAGCGACATTGTCTACATCGGCTATTGACCGCAAATGCGTGAAACTTGCGTTCTATCATCTGCTTTTTGCCGCCGTGACCGCGCTGGGCGGATTCGTGTATGAGCAGTTCAGCCACGGGGTCTACTCGGACTTCATGATGTATGCGTTCCTACCGCCGCTGGTGCTGGGAGCGTGTCCGCTGCTGATTCGCGCCCTGCGCGGGAAAGCGCTGCCGGGGCGCTGGTGCGTGCGGCTGTACCACTGGGGCATCATTGCGCTGACAATCGGCTGTCTGTTTCAAGGAGCGCTGGAGATTTACGGCACGACGAGTCGACTCGTAATGGGGTACTGGATCGCAGGCGGTGCGTGCTTTGCAGGAAGCCTTGTGGCGGGCGGGAAAAAATGATGATACACCCCTTTGACAAATCCGCCCTGATGCGGTAAAATAGCGGTACAGAGTGCTGCCTTTGCTGCGTAAGTCCATCTGTCGGACGCGCAGCAGGGGCAGTCTTTTTTGCCTTGACACTGCGCTCCAATCAACGAAAAGGAGTGCTTTTTTTATGCAGACAGAATCCGAAACCTCCATAGCGCAGGACGCGCGCCCGCTGGCAACACAGCCGCTGGGGCGCCTCATGCGGCGCTACGCCGTGCCGTGCATGACCTCTCTGGTCGTGGCGGCGCTGTACAACATGGTCGATCAGGTGTTCATTGCGAACGCGCCCGACTTGGGCAGCGTCGGCAACGCAGCAACGACGGTCGTCTTTCCGCTGACGGTCGCGGCGCTGGCGATTGCGGTCATGCTCGGCGACGGCTGCTGCGCGTTTGTCAGCCTGATGCTTGGTGCAGGGAAGCAGGAGGATGCCCACCGCGCCGTCGGCGGAACGGTAACGGTCAGCGTCGTCGCGGGGCTTGTCCTGATGGCGGCATACCTGCTGTTCCCGGGCACGCTGCTGACGTGGTTCGGCGGGCGCGTCAATGCCGGGACATTCGAGAAGGCGCAGGAATATTTCTTCTGGATTGCCTTGGGCGTGCCGCTGTACGTCTTTGGGCAGGCAATGAACCCGGTCATCCGTTCCGACGGCAGCCCGACATTCGCAATGGTTGCCACACTGGCGGGGGCGGCGGCAAACCTCGTGCTTGACCCGCTGCTGATTTTCGTCTGCCACTTTGGTATGGCGGGCGCGGCGATTGCAACGGTTGCCGGGCAGGCGCTGACCGCTGGACTGTCCATCTGGTATCTGACGCGGATGAAGCAGATTCACCTGCAAAAGGACAGCTTCCGCCCGCGCGCGCATTTACTGGGGAAATGCGCCAAGCTCGGCATGACATCCTTCCTGGCGCAAATCAGCCTGGTCGCGGCAATGGCGGCGACGAACACGATGCTGCGCATTTGCAGCGCGCAGGACGCTGTTTTCTCGCAGGAGGAATTTTCCGCGATTCCGATGGCGGTTTTCGGCATTGTCATGAAAGTGTTCCAAATCGTCATCAGCTGTGCGATTGGGCTGGCGGCGGGATGCATTCCCGTGGCGGGGTACAACATGGGCGCGAGACGGCATGACCGCGTGAAAGGGCTTTTGACGCGGCTGCTGGCGGCGGAGGCAGTTGTCGGGCTGATTGCGCTGCTTGTGGTGGAGCTGCTGCCCGATCAGGTGATGCTGCTCTTCGGCGCGCAGAACGAGTCCATCCACTACACGCTCTTTGCCCGGCGCTGCTTCCGGGTATACCTGAGCATGATTGTGCTGGCGTGCATCAACAAAGGGACGTTCATCTTCCTGCAATCGCTGGGGAAAGCGGCTGCCTCGACGCTTTTGTCGATGGCACGGGAGATTGTGTTCGGCGTGGGGCTGGTGCTGCTCCTGCCGCAGTTTTTCCAGCTGGACGGGGTGATGTACTCCATGCCTGCCGCAGATGTGCTGACGGCAATTCTTTCGGCGGTCGTGCTGGTGCGGACATACCGTTCACTGGGAATGGAGAAGTAAGAAATATAGAAAAGCCGGGGCGAATCCTCCGAAACAGGGGAGGTTCGACCCGGCTTTGTTTTTGATATGCCATTACTCCTGCGGATTTTCGGGGTGCTGCTCCCGCTCCTGCATCAGCTTCCGAATCGCAGTAAACGATTCCTCGGAAATATCATGCTCAATTTTGCAGGCGTCCTCGCGGGCAACATCGGAATCAACGCCCAAACTCTCCAGAAAGCTCGACAGCGTCTTATGGCGGTCATAAATGCTTCTCGCAATCTCCATCCCGGCGGGTGTGAGCGTAATCAAGTTGTCAGCATCCATCGTCAGATAACCGTTTTCGCGCAGACGCTTCATCGCCACGCTGACCGATGGCTTCGTGACCCCCAGCAGCAGAGAAATATCCACAGAGCGTGCATAGCCTTTTGCTTCTTTCAGGCGGAGGATTGCTTCCAAATAGTCCTCAGCGGATTCGTGAATGTTCATTCGATACTCCTTTCCGGATATAATGCGTTTCCTTTTCTTCTTATTTTACCATGCGCGGCGAAAAAATGCAACCTTCATTTTTCTGCCTGTGCCAAGCGGAAATACTCCGCCGCGCCATCCGCAATCGCTTCGCCCAGCTTCTCCTGATAAGCAGGCGAGAGCAGCAGCGCTTCCTCCGCCGGATTGGAAATGAAGCCGCATTCCACCAGCACCGATGGCGTATCCAGCTGAAGAATGAAGTAGTCGCCCGGCATGGCGGCACGCTCCTTTTGGGGCGAAAGGGCGGTAATGAGCGCTTCCTGCATCGTTCCGGCGAGCAGACGCCCCGCGCCGCTGCCCGCGCGGTAGAACACTTGCGGCCCGGATTCCGACCGCACGCGGTATTCGTTCATGTGGATGGACAGCACCATGTCCGCCTGCCCTTGAACCGCCATATCCACGCGGCACTGCATGTCCTGCCGCTTCTTCGTCACATTTGCCGGGCGGGTTGTGTCGTCGCAGAGATCGGTGTCTGTCCGGCGGGTCATCAGCACCGTCGCGCCGCGCTGCGTCAGGCTCTTTTCCACCGCCAGCGCCACGGCGAGGTTGACCTCTTTCTCCCACACGCCAGAATCTCGGCAGCGCGCGCCGCCGTCATAGCCGCCGTGACCGGGGTCAACGAGGATCGTCCGCCCCGTCAGACTGCCCGCGGCGATATATGATGTTTCCGGCGCGGGAGACGGGGGTGCTGCGTCCGTCGGTCTTTGGGGAATTCGAGTCAGCGCAACACCCACCAGCGCCGTACCGACAAGCAGCGTTGCAAAAGTCAGCACCGGCAGGATGTGCGATGCGAAATTGCGGAAAAAGGGCGATTTTTCTGCCAAGAAACCCACCTCCTCTCTCCAGTCTATGTCGGATACGGTATGGGCATGTCCGAAGCACACCAAATTGACGCATGATTATGCTTTTGTTGATGTATTCAAGTCTGCTATCCATCCGCTGTATATGTATCCCGTCCTTCAAATCGTTTCAAATTGGGCGAAAGCATCCACAGTTTCCACAGGATTATCCACAGTGTTTTTTGCCGATTTTGCCTTGACAAACCGCGTATGACCGCAAATTATCCACATTGTCCACAGGGTTATCCACAGAAGTTGTCCACCCCCTGCGCGGCTTGTGGATTCTTTTGCAGATAACCAGAAAATGGTGTCGGATGTTCGCATTTTGCGGATAATTATTCATTTCTGTGCATAAACGTTCTTTGGTGCTTGTCCCAAATGGCATGGGCGCTCCCCGCGGAGGACAATGTGACGAAACGTGCCTTTTCACCGCGTTTTTCGTCGGACGGGGCTGGGGATAAAGCGGTGTATCTGTGAATGATTTGTGGATGAAAAGTGGATAAATTGGGGATAACTCCAATGGCAGTGGGGTTGTCCCCCATGAAGCCCCTTCACGCTGCACCTATGCGGCTTGACTTTTTCGCTGCAGGGGGAAACCCCTACGCCGCACGCGAACACTGCACAAAAGTGTCGTACCATCGCGCAGAAAGGTCAATCAAAAAGCTGCTTGAAACTTTTTTTGCCGTTTGCTGAGAAATCGGAAAAAATAGCACCATGAACGCCATGAAGGCGCGGAAAATGGCTTGACAAGGCACGTTCTTGGCGGTAAAATATCTTTTCGGACATTCTTGTCTTTTTCGTGCATTTTGCACGTTTTGAGTTGGAAGAAATATCCACTTTCAAGGAGCGACAGACACTTTACGAGGAGGACGATTCATGCTGCCAGCCCACGACACGCCGGCTTTCCGGGAGCTGCTCCACCAGCAGGTGGAAAAACGGCGAACCTTTGCCATCATCTCGCACCCGGACGCGGGCAAAACTACGCTGACCGAAAAGCTGCTGCTGTACGGCGGCGCAATCCGCTCGGCGGGCAGCGTCAAGGCACGCAAAAGCGATAAGCACGCCACGTCCGACTGGATGGACATCGAGAAGCAGCGCGGCATCTCGGTCACATCCTCCGCAATGCAGTTTGAGTTTGACGGCTTCCGCATCAACATTCTGGACACACCGGGCCATCAGGACTTCTCTGAGGACACCTACCGCGTGCTGGTTGCGGCGGACGCAGCCGTCATGCTGATTGACGCGGCAAAGGGCGTTGAGGCGCAGACCATCAAGCTGTTCAAGGTCTGCCGGATGCGCAACATCCCGATTTTCACGTTCGTGAACAAAATGGACCGCGCGGCGAAAGACCCCTTCGCGCTGATGGAGGAGCTGGAACAGGTGCTTGGCATCCGCTCCTGCCCCATCAACTGGCCTATCGGCACGGACGGCGATTTCCAAGGCGTTTACCACCGCGACACGAAAATGGTCGAGCTGTACACGGGCGGCGACCACGGCAAATCGATGGTGCAGAAGACTGACATCGCCATTGACGACCCCGCGCTGGAGCATGTGCTGGCAAAGCATTACCGCGAGCGGCTGGCGGAGGAAATCGACCTGCTGGACGAAGCGGGCGACGCTTTCGACCTCGACAAGGTGCGTCGCGGTGAGCTGACGCCGATGTTCTTCGGTTCCGCCGTCACCAACTTCGGCGTTGAGCCGTTCCTTGAGCGCTTCCTGCAATACACGCCGCCGCCCCTGCCCCGCAAGAGCGACATCGGTGACATTCAGCCCGAAGAGCCGTACTTCTCCGGTTTCATCTTCAAGATTCAGGCGAACATGAACCCCGCGCACCGCGACCGGCTGGCATTCATGCGCATCGTGTCCGGCGCGTTCGAGAAAGGCATGGAGGTCTGGCACTCCGGGACGAACAAGACCGTCGCGCTCAAGCAGCCCCAGCAGTTCATGGCGGACGAACGCGAGGCCGTGGAGGAAGCATGGGCGGGCGACATCATCGGTCTGTTCGACCCCGGCATCTATCAGCTTGGCGATACGCTCTCCGGCGGCCCGAAGCTGCACTACGAGAACATCCCGGTCTTTGCGCCGGAATTCTTCTCCCGCGTGCGTCCGGCGGATTCCATGAAGCGCAAGCAGTTCCAGAAGGGCATCACCCAGCTGGCGGAAGAGGGCGCCATTCAGACCTTCATCCGCACGGAGACAGGGCGCGAGGAATTCATGGTCGGCGTGGTTGGTGTGCTGCAGTTTGAAGTGCTGGAGCACCGCCTGAAAACCGAGTATCAGGTGGACATTGTGATGGAGTCCATGCCCTTCCGCTTCGTGCGGTGGGTGGTGAGCACGCCCAAGCCCATCGACCAGCTGAAGCTGACATCCACGTCCGGGCGCGCAAAGGACAGCCGCGACCGCGATGTGCTGCTGTTTGAGAACGAGTGGAGCATCCGCCTTGCCTGCGAGAACAACGCAGGGCTGGAACTGGCAGAAACCGCCAATCGCAAGTAAACCGCGCAGAACTTAACACGCGCATGCAGTATGCAGCTGCGCTCAACTCAATCGCGAAAAGGGGAGTCCAGAGGGTCGAAGACCCTTTGGCGGGGTCAAGGGGCAGCGCCCCTTGGGTTCCCCCTAAGTAAAGGAGTAAAAAATAATGTTGGAATTGTTGAAGAAGGTGCTCAAACCGGTCGCGCCGTCGGGACTGGAAGAGCCGGTAGCGGCGGTCATCCGGGAAGAGGTTGCGCCGTATGTGGACAGCATCGAGACGGATGCGCTGGGCAATCTGATTTGCGTGAAGAACGGCACGGAGGCGAATCCGGAGAAAATCATGCTGTCCGCGCACATGGATCATATCGGCTACATCGTCACGGGCATTGAGAAAGAGGGTTTTCTGCGCGTGACGAACGTCGGCGGCATCAGCCCGACCATGAGCCTGACGCGGCATGTGTCGTTCCCGAATGGCGTGCAGGGTGTTGTGGTGTCCGAAGTGAGCAAGGACACGGCGATGAAGGACTTGTTTGTGGACATCGGTGCGCAGGACAAGGCGGACGCCGAGACGATGGTGCAGATTGGCGACGTGTGCGTGTACGCGAACGACTGCTTCCAGCTGGGGGCGAACCGCGTCGCAAGCCCCGCAATGGACGACCGCGCGGCGTGTGCGCTGCTGATTCGCTTCCTGCAGACCGTCGGCGCGACGAAGCGGACCATCATTGCCGTTTTCTCCGTGCAGGAGGAAGTCGGCTGCCGCGGCGCGAAGGTGGCGTCGTTCGCGAAAGCGCCGGACAAGGGCATCGCCATTGACGTGACCGCGTGGGGCGACACCCCCGGCACGAAGCAGCCGGACATCAAGCTCGGCGAGGGCATTGCCGTGAAGGTGATGGATCACGGGAGCATCTCGAATCCGGATTTGCGGGAAGCGCTGCTGGCGGCGGGTGCGCAGGCGGGTGTGAAAACCCAGCGCGAGGTGCTGCCGTTCGGCGGGACGGATGCGTCGGCGATGCAGACCAGCCGCGGCGGGATTCCGGTGTGCACGCTGTCGATTCCGTGCCGGTATGTGCATTCGGCGTGCGAGGTGGTTGACCTTCGCGATGTCGAGGGTGGCGTTGCTCTGTTGAAGAAGTATTTTGAAGCGTAATTGCTTCTGAATCCGCAGGGGATTTCGCGTCTGCGGACGCGACCAGAGGGCAGTGAAAACAGACGAAGTCTGCGATCGCCCTCTGGACTCCTTCGGTTTCGCCACCCATGTTTCTTGGGCGTTAAAGCAGCTTTTTTTTGTTAGTGGACTAATTGTTGCATCACGTTGGAAGGGAGTTCCTTCATGACCGCATTCCTTGGCGTTTTGTATCTGCTTGTGTTTCTCGCAGCGGGGTGCACATGCGTGCGATTCCTGCTGCCGCAGAAGTCGCTGCTCACGCGCGTGTGGCTCGGTGTCAGCTTGGGGCTGCTGATGATGATGTGGCTGCCGGCGCTGATTGCGTTCGCGGTGGATTTCACATGGACGGCGCATTTGCTGGCGCTGATTCCGCTGGCAGGGCTGACGGCGGGGTGCTTCTTTTTGCGTGACCCTTCGCCGGTGAAAAAGTGGGATGCGCGGGAAAAGCAGCTGGCTGGACAGATGCTGATGGTCGTGCTGCCGCTGACGCTGCTGTCGGGGTATCTGCAATACACGCACTGCCTGCGCGTCGGAAGTGACGGCGGCTGGTGGGTCGGGCAGAGCACTTACGGCGATTTGCCGATGCACATGTCGTTCATCACGTCGCTGAAAAACGCTGCTTTTCCGCCGGATTACGCGCTTTTCCCCGGTCAGCGGCTGTCATATCCCTTCCTGACGGACAGCCTGTCTACGTCGCTGTACCTGATGGGCTTCTCGCTGGAATGGGCGATTGTCGTGCCGGGTACATTGATGATGGCACTGTGCTTCACGGGCGTGATGGTGCTGGCGCGGGAGATGACCGCGGGGAAAAAGACAATTATCCTCGCGACGCTGCTGTTTTTCTTGAACGGCGGTCTGGGTTTCCTGTACAATTTCGACCTTGCGGGCGGCACTGTGAGCAATCCGTTCAGCACAGTCATTGAGCGAATCCGCGAAATTCTTGACGGCTACTACGCCACGCCGACGAATCAGCCCACGCCGTACAACCTGCGCTGGTCAAACGTGATTGCCGACCTGATGGTTCCGCAGCGGACGCTCCTCGGCGGGTGGTGCATGGCGCTGCCGTGCTTTTATCTGCTGTTTACGTCCTTTGCGCCGGAAAAGCGCCCGGCGTTTGCGCAGCGGATTCGGCAAACGGGACTGCTGGCGGTCTGGGCAGGCGCGCTGCCGCTGATTCACACGCATTCGTTCCTCGCGCTGGGGCTTTGCTCGCTGGGCATGATGGTGTACGACCTGATTCACGACAAAGAGCGCTGGTCGCAATTGCGGTGGTATCTGGCGTATGGCGCAATCGCCGTGGTGCTGAGCGCGCCGCAGCTGATTTGCTTCACGTTCGAGCAGGTGTTTCAAGGCACGGGCAGTGGGAACAGTTTCCTGCAATTCTGGCCGAACTGGGTCAACAGCTATGAATCAAACGGTGAATTTGTCTTCCGTGACCTGTACTTCTGGTTCTACCTGAAGAACATCGGTCTGCCGTTCCTGATGCTGATTCTGGCGCTGTTCGAGCGGAATCCGAAGCATCGGCGGCTGTTCGCGGGCGCGCTGCCGATTATCCTTGCGGTGGAGCTGGTGCGCTTTCAGCCGAACATCTACGACAACAACAAGCTGATGTATCTGGCGTGGCTGCTGTGCTGCATGATTGTGGCGGACTGGTGCCGGGAGATCTGGCATCGGCTGAAAGGGATGCGCGGGCGCGGGGCGCTGGCGGTTGTGACGGCGATTGCGGTGTTCCTGTCCGCAGGGCTGACGCTCTGGCGCGAGTGCGTCAGCAACTATCAGGCGTTTTCCGCGTCGGCGGTGGAAGCGGGAGAATTTGCCCGCGACAACACGCCGGAGCATTCCACCTACATGACCGGGACGCAGCACCTGAACCCGATTGCGTCCATCGCCGGGCAGAACATCGTCTGCGGGCCGGATTTGTGGCTGTACTACCACGGGCTGGACACGAGTGAGCGCAAAATGGACATTGCGAACTTCTACACCGACCCGGAGGCGAATCTTGACCTGCTGGAAAAGTACGATGTGGACTACATCTACGTCAGCAGCTACGAGCGGAGCAGCTATGCGGTGGATACGGATACGCTCGACCGCCTGTTCACGCGCGTATTCAGCAACTGGGAAGCGACGATTTACGCCGTGCATCCCTCATCGGAAACGGAGGACATGGGCAATGGAGCGTCTGCTGCGCTTCGCGGTGGAGCATGACCGGGTGATACGCCTGATGTTCATGCGGGATGGGCGGCTGTTTCAGGTCAATGCGCACATTGTGAGCTACGACGACAAGCAGGTGTCGTTCGTGACAACCCGTTCGCCGCGGACGCAAGTCATCAGCCGCGAGGAGCTGCTTGCGGTGGATTTCCGCCGCGGGGATGATGGGCAAACTGTGTAATCCTGTGGCGCAGGATTGCATTCGGCGCAGGGGTTTCGCCTCTGCGGAGGCGAGGAGGGGGCCTGTCTCTTATACACATCTGACGCTGCCGACGA
>ENA-OYWW01000379-OYWW01000379.1-human-gut-metagenome-genome-assembly--contig:-NODE-379-length-23437-cov-6.669874_pt1 | contig 23437 bp, 19 predicted proteins | sample MGYA00244817_ERZ653410 | MGnify/ENA primary metagenome ERZ653410 (study PRJEB26926, sample SAMN06164973) | human gut metagenome | biome: ENVO:00009003; feature: ENVO:2100002; material: ENVO:00002003...
GTCTCCTGGGCTCGGAGATGTGTATAAGAGACAGCGGCTATTCGGACTTCACGCCCGCACCGCTGCCCCCGGCCGACGACTCGGAGCGCATCATCCGCCTCTGACCGCCTGCCCCTCGTCCGGTGCGCTCCCGCCTCTTCCGCCGGCAGACCGGCCCGCCGGCAGACCGGCCCGGCGACAGACCGGCCCGGCGTTGCGCATCCGTGTGCCGGGCGGCCCGTACTCCTCCGGGCAGTCCGTTGCCGGCGTGCGGCCTCTCTGCCTTTCGCGTGCTGCGGCCGGACGGCTGCGGGCTGCTGTGCGGTGCTGTGGCGCGGAGGGGTTGCACGGACCAAAACTTATGCGTACCTTTACCCCGCCCGCTCCCGCGAGGAGCGGGCGGACTGCTGTCAACAAACCGAAAAAACGAAATGTATGAAAAGACTCCTGACGCTGCTGGCCGCACTTCCGATGGCGGCGCTGCTGATGACCGCCTGCGGCAACGACAACGGGCGGAAGGCTCCCGTGACGATCGTCGACCGGAGCGTGCTCTACTGCGAGAGCACCTATCCCTACGAGGGCGGGGTGCTGATCGCCAACTTCGGCTCCGAGCCGCTCGACCCGCTCAACACGCTGGGCCGGGGATACATCCTCCACTACAAGGCGGGCGAGGAGCCGCGCCTGCTGATTCCCGCCGACGGACACCTCTCGGCACCGCGGGGCATGTACCTGCGCGACGGCTGGCTCTTCATCTGCGACGTGAACCAGATCGTCGTCTACGACCTGCGCACGACGGGCAGCGAGCCGCGGATCATTCCGCTGCCCGAGGGCGAGCTCTTCGTGAACGATCTGGCGGCCGACGGAAACGATCTTTACGCTTCGGTGACCAACACGGGCCGGATCTTCCGCATCGACATCTCCGATCCGTCGAACCCTGGCGAGCCGCAGCTGTGGCTGTCGATTCCCGGTCCGAACGGACTGCTGGTCCGCGACGGTGTGATGTACGTGGCCTCCTATTCGCCCGACGGGAAGCCCGGAGCCGAGCATGTGATCTACCGCATTGCCTCGCTGCAGGAGCCCGTGGCCGAACCCTTCGTGACGGTCCCCGGGCAGTACGACGGCCTCGCTTTCTCGGGTGACGGCAAGTCGCTCTACGTGACGAACTGGTCGCCGGCCGGCATTTCGCGCATCGACCTGCAGAGCCGCACGATCGAGCCCGTGGAGCTCGATCTGGAGCAGCCGCTGGTCGGACCGGCCGATTTGAGCGTGGCCGACGGCGTGGTCTACATTCCGGACCTGCCCAACAGCCGCGTGGTGATCTTCAACGAGTAGCCGCGCAGCGGGCGCCTTACAGACGGCGTCCGGGCCGGGTAAAAAAGGGAGCGGATCGGAATTTTCCGATCCGCTCCTCTTTTTTATCCGGAGAGGGCGTTTGCCGCCCGTTTCCTGTCCCGCTCCTTGCTGGCTACCGGTTGTTGTGCACGGGTTTGATGTCCTTGACGCGCAGCTGCGTGGTCACCGTGCCGCGGTAGTGGTTCTCGACGATCTGGTAGCAGACGTCGATCGGCCGGCCCGAGCGCACCCATTCGTAGTGCGTCGGCTGCTGGAAGGCGATGGCCTGGATCTTCGTGTTGGGCTTCTGCCGCTGCATGAGGTCCATGCGCAGGTGTTCACACTCCATGCCGACGAGCTTCGCCTCGCCGTGGTTGCTCACACCGTAGGTCACGAAGACCGGCGAGGCGTTGCCCGGCCCGAAGGGCTGGAAGCGGTTGAGGTGTTCGCGGAACTTGGGCGTGATGTCCGAAAAGAGCAGCTCGCTGTCGATGTCGACCTGCGGCACGAGCATCTGCGGGTCGATGTGCTGCTCGACATAGGCGTTGAAGCGGCGCGTGAACTCCCCGACATTCTCCGGACGCATCGTCAGCCCCGCGGCGTACATGTGTCCGCCGAAGTTTTCGAGCAGGTCCGAGCACGACTCGACGGCCTGGTAGAGGTCGAAGCCCGGCACCGAACGGGCCGAGCCCGTGACGAAGCCGTTGCTCATCGTCAGCACGACGGTCGGGCGGTAGTAGGTCTCGATCAGCCGCGAGGCGACGATCCCCACGATGCCCTTCATCCACTTGGGGTTGTAGACCACGGTGCTCTTCAGCCGCTTCATCTCGGGGTTGCGCTCGATGTATTCGTGCGCCTCCTGCGTGACGTGGCGGTCGATCGACTTGCGGTCCTGGTTGTAGGAGTCGATGACGTTGCCGAACTGGGCCGCCACCGTTTCGTTGCCCTCGATGAGCAGCTCCACGGCGGCATGCCCGCCCGAGGGCGAGGCGTTTTCGTCGTGCTCGTCCATGCGCATGCGCCCGGCGGCGTTGATGCGCGGCCCGATCTTGAAGACGATGTCGTCGATGGTGATGCTGTGCTTGTCCAGCCCGCAGATCTTGATGATCGAGAGCAGCCCCTTCGACGGCTCGCGGTTGAGGTTCTTCAACCCGAAGTAGGCGAGGATGCGGTTCTCGTCGACCAGCGGCACGATGTCCGAGGCGATCGACACGACGAGCAGGTCGAGCAGGTTGAGCACCTGCTCGGAGGGGATGTGGTTCTTCTGGGCATAGGCCTGCACGAGCTTGAAGCCCACGCCGCAGCCCGACAGTTCGTCGAACGGGTAGGTGCAGTCGACCCGCTTGGGGTCCAAAACGGCTACGGCACGGGGAATCTCCTCGGCCGGGAGGTGGTGGTCGCAGATGATGAAATCCACGCCCTTCGTCTTTGCATAGGCAACCTTTTCCGTGGCCTTGATGCCGCAGTCGAGGGCGATGATGAGGCTGACGCCCTTGTGGGCCGCCAGATCAATGCCCTTGACCGAGATGCCATACCCTTCGGTATAGCGGTCCGGGATGTAGAACATCAGGTTTTTGTGCCCGATCTGGCGCAGGAACTTGTAAACCAGCGCGACGGCCGTGCAGCCGTCCACGTCGTAGTCGCCGTAGACCATGATCTTCTCGTTGTCGGCCACGGCGCGCTCGACCCGCTCGACCGCCTTGTCCATGTCCTTCATCAGGAAGGGATCGTGCAGGTCCGCGAGACTCGGTTTAAAGAACTTCTCCGCCTTTTCTACGGTGTCTATGCCTCTCTGAACGAGTAGATTGGCCAGGATGGGCGAGGTCCGCAGCGCGGCAGCGAGCATGGCTACCGTCGCGGGGTCGCCCTGAGGCTTCACTACCCAGCGTTTTTCTATGGGCATACGTTCTATTATTTATATATTCTAACATTTAATATCTCACCTAAAAATTTGACAACGAGGTCTTTGACATCATCCATCGCCACCTGGCGACCCGTCTCGCGGGCGATCGAGGTCGCGCCGCGGTCGGTGAATCCGCACGGGTTGATGCGCGTGAACCAGCCGAGGTCGGTCGTGACGTTGAGCGCGAAGCCGTGCATGGTAACATAACGTGACGAACGCACGCCTATTGCGCAGATCTTGCGCGGCGGGTCGTTTTTGCCGTCGGCCGTCGGGCCCGGTACGGCCTTCTCGCCGGGCCTTGTGCTTTTGTCGGGTCCCGCCTCTTCGGTCCCGTCGCCGTACTCCACGCCCCGGCCGAGCCAGACGCCCGAAGCGCCCGCGATGCGTCCGGCGCGGATGCCGTAGTGCGCCACGGTGCGGATGACCGCCTCCTCGAGGGCCGCGATGTATTCGCGCAGCCCGATGCCGAGGCGTTCGAGGTCGAGAATCGGGTAGCAGACCAGCTGTCCCGGACCGTGGAAGGTGATGTCACCGCCGCGGTCGATGTGAAAGAACGTCGCGCCCAGTCCTTCGAGCGCCTCGCGGCTCACGAGCAGGTTCTCCGCATGGCCGCTCTTGCCGAGCGTGTAGACGGGCGGATGCTCCACGAGCAGCACCGTCCCGGCGTCCGATGCCGGGATGTCCGGCGTGTGCGTGCGGTCCGGCCCTGCCGGCTCGGAGTGTGCCCCGGGTTGCCCGCTGCGGCTCGCCGGTTGTTCCGTCCCCGGTTGTTCCGTCCCCGGCTGCTCTGCCCCGGACTGTTCCGCCCCGGACAGCTCTGCCCCGGACAGCTCCGCCCCGCGCCGTTTGCGGGCCACGAGGGTGTCGAAGAGCTGCTGCTGCAGCTCCCAGCACGCCTTGTAGTCCATGACGCCAAGGTCGCGGCAGGCGACACGGTTTGTCCCGCAGCGCTTCATGCCCGCGCCTCCTTCGCGCTCCGACAGGCCTCTTCCGCCCTGTACGACGAGCGGACCAGCGGCGCGCTCGCACAGTAGCTGAAACCCATCTCCAGCGCCTGGAGTCGGTACCATTCGAATTTTTCGGGAGTGATGTACGCCGCGACGGGGTAGTGCTCCAGAGTAGGCCGAAGGTACTGACCGATGGTTACGATCCTCACGCCCGCATCGCGCAGGTCGTGCAGGGTCTGCAATACTTCTTCATCGCTCTCGCCAAGTCCGACCATCAGTCCGCTCTTCGTGGCGACACCCTGGCTGCTCATGTAGCGCAGCGTCTCCAGACTGGTGCGATACTTCGCTCTGGAGCGCACCTCGGGGGTCAGTCGCTCGACGGTTTCGATGTTGTGCCCGATGATGTCGGGCTTCGACGCGATGACCACGTCCAGCAGGTCGGGCCGTGCGTCGAGATCGGGAATAAGGAGCTCAATTGCGGCGTCGGGATTCTGTGCGCGGATCGCCTCCACGGTCGCGGCCCAGTGGTGGGCTCCGCCGTCGGGAAGGTCGTCGCGCGTCACGGAGGTTACGACGACATGCCGGAGTTTCATCAGGGCGACGCTTTCGGCCACGTGGCGCGGCTCGTCGGCGTCGGGTGCCAGGGGATGTCCTGTTTTCGTTGCACAGAAGCGGCAGCCCCGTGTGCATATCTCACCCAGGATCATGAAGGTTGCGGTCCTGCGGCTCCAGCATTCGGCCTGATTGGGGCAGTGTCCGCTGGTGCAGATGGTGTGCAACCCGTGTTTCTCGACGATCTGACGCACCTCGGTATATTCGGGCGTGCGGTGCAGCCGGATCTTGAGCCATCCGGGTTTTTTCAGGAGATCTACCTTGTCATAAAACTTCGGCATTTAAGTTCATTATTTTCCAATTGATGCAAAAATAAGAAAAATAATTGACATTTTTCAGGATTCCGCCATTTATTGTTTGCAGTATGACAGGTGTGTCAGTCGAAAATTTTATTTTGTCCGCGGCTCCAAACCGGGTTCCCGGGTCTGAATAAGCGCGTTGCGGGGAGCGGCGCCGACAGATGTGTCGTGTGTCATCCGACCCGGCTTCCTTTCCGGTCCGCCTTCTCTCCGCCGCCACCCGTCGGTTTGCCGCCGGACTGTTGTTTTGTTGCGATCCGCCGGTCCGCCGCCGTTCGGGGTGTCTGTCCGTTTCTTCTCCCGGCTGCCGGCTCCTTTCCGGCACGCTGCACTCCGGAGCATTCCAGTTTCTTGTTCCGAAAAAAAAGAGCTTCTGTTGCTCCGGGTCCGTCCCGGACAGGTAAAGGCGCGGCTGCGGTCCTTCGGCGGCATTGGTCCTTTGGCGGCTGCGGCTATTCGGTGGTTGCGGCCCTGCGGTGATTGCGTTGCGATCCGCCCCGTGCATCTTCTCTTTCGGGGAGGGCGAAGCGTGACGGCCGGGCGGGAGTGCCGGATGTTGTCCCGTGAGCGCGGATGTGTGCGCCCACACGACCGTTTTTGTGCGGCGGGCGCAAAAAAAGAGGTCCGATGCCTCCCGGCGTCGAGCCTCTCTGGTTAGGTTAGTTAGGTTAATGAGAGTGGGAGAACCCCACGTTTGTTATACAAAGATAAACCGATTTTTAGGAAAAACCAAATCTTTTGTAACGTTTTTGCTTGTTGGTGCGAATTTTTCCGATAAATTATAATTAAAATTTTTTAATTAATGCGGTGTTTGTAAGTTTTTGATTAAAGCACCCCCTCCGTTTCGGCGACCGGTGCCGGCTGCTCCTCCTGCGTGGTGAGGTGGCGATGGCGGTAGGCGGCCGGGGTCATCTGGTACTCTTTTTTGAACAGTTTGATGAAGTGCGACGTGTTGGGGAAGGTGCACTCGTTGCCGATCTCCGAGATCGACTTCGAGGTCGAGATCAGCAGCAGGCGCGAGTGCATGAGCCGCTGGCGGATGAACCATTTGTGAGGCGGAATCTGGAAGTGGCGCCGAAACTCCTTCTTGAAGGAGGTGAGCGAGCGGTTCGTCAGCCGGGCGAGCTCCTCGATCGAGACGTCGCGGAAGATGTGGTCGTAGATGATCTGTTCAAAGTTTTCGCGCGCCGTGTCGACGTTGCTCAGCAGCTTGCTCTTCAGGCAGCAGTCTTCGTGCGAGGCGATCAGGTAGATCAGCTCGGTCATCTTGATGCTCTCGGCCGTCTCGTCGCGGCGGAACTCCTCGTCGCGCAGGTAGTTGTTCGTGTTGAGGAAGAAGCTGCGCAGTGAGCTCCAGGCCGACATGGCGACGTGGGTGCGGTTGCGGCACCTGTCGCACGAGTGGTCGTTCGAGATGTTGAGTCCGTAGGTGATGTTCAGGTGCATGAGGATGTGCTGCAGCTCGCCGGGCGAGTAGTAGAAGAGCAGCTGCTCGAAGGGTTGGCCGTTTTCGGGGACATTCTCCGTGTAGTGCAGGCCGATTCCCAGGTAGAAGACATCGCCGCGGGTGAGCGTCTCGCGCTTGTCTCCGTCGTAGATGTACTTCGTGCCGCGCAGCACGTAGCCGATGGCGCAGCGCGAGAGCGCCTGCGAGCGGATGCCGGTGTGAAGTGTCTCGACGAACTTCACGATCATCGGCTGTTGGGCCGATGGTTTCATTGAATTCTTCATGTTCATTGTACATTGAGTTTTTTTCGACAATAGGTTGCGTCACTGTTGTCAAACTCAAATATACAATTATATATTTATTTTAAGTATACTTTTGGCCACAATTTGCCCTTTAAGCTCTTTTTACGGCTGAATTTAGTATAGGTGGGACCGAATATATTATTGTAAAAAGGCTGCTGCGAGCGCTCCGGCGACCAGCAGCAGATAGAGCGGCAGGGCGACGGCGCGGCGCGTGCGGACGAAGAGCACGGGCAGCAGGACAGCCGCCGGGACGGCCGCCAGAAGCAGGTCGTCGCGTGTCGCGGCCGGGGCGCAGAGCGCCAGCAGCGTTACGAGGAACGTGCAGATGGTGAAGACGAGCAGAAAGCGCGGGCGGGTGCCGACGGAGTAGATGTCCGTGAGGAAGAGCAGCAGCGCGGCGATGCAGAGGAGAATGGTGACGCCCAGTGCGATCTGCTGCGGCAGCGGCAGCGAGAGCAGCAGATCAAGGGGCTTGCCCGCAACGAGGAGGCGGCCCAGCGACTCGAGGGGGGCCGTGAGCGTTCCGCCGGCTCCCCAGTTCAGGTAGCAGAGGGCGGCATGCGGAAGCACGACGCCCGCAAGGGCGACGGCGGCCTCGCGCAGCGTGCGGCGGAAGAGCACCAGCGCGACGGGCAGCATCAGCAGCAGCGGCGTGGCGGCCGGAGCGATCAGCGGCAGCAGCCCGAGGTAGAAGGCGGCGCGGAAGGTGGCGTCGAATCCGTAGCCGTTGCAGAACGAGCGTCCGAAATTCTTGACCGCGAGGGCGAGGAGCGCCGCGGCCGCCGCGGCCGCGAGGTACTCGCCCCGGGTGCCGAGTCCGCAGGCGACGATACCGAAGAGGGGGATGGCCAGACAGGTTGCGGCCGAATAGAGATTGTAGCGGATTGTCATGCGTCCCGTGACCATGCCCGCCACGAGCAGCAGCAGCCCGGCCAGCAGTTTCGTGCCTGTCGGCCAGCTCGCCTGTGCGTCGACCAGCAGCAGGCGCGGCATCCGGATGGCCACCCCTTCGGCGATGGCAGCCTCTTCGCCGGCTGTTGCCGGCGCCGTCACGGTCGGGTCGGCCGTCACGAGCGTGACGACGACAAGCGCTGCGAGCGTCAGGAAGGAGGGGATGAGCGGTTGGCGTGTGATGTCGAACTTCATCGGTTGCGGGATACTGTGCAGGGCAAAATTACGCAAAAAAGACGGATCGTCCGTAATTATTCGTAAATTTGTGGACCATGCTTGAAAATCAGTTTCAATACGAGCTTTTGGAGGCCGGGTGCGACGAGGCGGGGCGCGGATGCCTTGCCGGGCCGGTCTTTGCCGCGGCGGTGATCCTGCCGCCCGATTTTCACGATCCGCTGCTCAACGATTCCAAGCAGATGACGGCCCGCAACCGCGACCGGCTGCGCGCCGTTATCGAGCGCGAGGCCGTGGCCTGGGCCGTCGAGGCGGTTTCAGCGGCGCGCATCGACGAGATCAACATCCTGAATGCCTCCTTCGAGGGGATGACGCTGGCGGCGGAGCGTCTCGATCCGGCGCCGCAGTTTCTGGCGATAGACGGCAACCGCTTCCGGACGCGGCTTGCGATTCCCTGGCGCTGCATTGTCAAGGGTGACGGCAAGTATGCCGACATTGCCGCGGCATCGGTCCTGGCCAAGACCCACCGGGACGAGTACATGTGCCGCCTGGCGGAGGAGTTTCCGCAGTACGGCTGGTCGCAAAACAAGGGGTATCCTACGCGCGAACACCGCCTGGCAATCCGCCGTTACGGCCTGACCCCTTACCACCGTCTTACCTTCAACCACGAGATCGACCAGCTCGAACTGCCCTTCTGACCGCTCTCTGTGTCGGCGGCGGTGTCGGCTTGACGGTTGAGTCCATTCTGCGGTTTCCCAGCGCATGGCTTTCCCGTACATGGTTTTCCCGTACATGGCTTTCCACGTGCACAGTTTCCTGCGCGTAGCCTTCCCTGCATGTACCTAACCTTTCCCCCGTATACCCCCCCCATCTTCGGCCCGCGGCTCTGCAGACAACAAAAAAACAGGTCCTCCGTTCGGGAGAACCTGTTTTTCAACAATCGCTTCGGGATCAGTATCCCAGCGACTTGGAAGCCGCATAGGAGATCTTCAGGGCGTTTGCACGACGCAGCTCCTGCTTGACGTCGGTGATGATACCCATCTTCGTGCTCTGATCGGCCTTGAGACAGATCGTCATCGCGGCGCGGTCGGACTCGTTGAGCTTGTCGCGCTCGGCGGCGACGAAGTCACCGATATCCCTTGCGCTTTTGTAGGAATCGTTCAGCTGGATGCGAGGCGCGGTGCCGAACTTTGCCTGCATGGCCAGCGAAGGCTGTCCGATGTGGATGTAGCTGACGAGCGATTTCTTCTCGAGCTTCTGTACCTCGGTAGCCTCGGGGAGTTTGTATCTTACGAGCAGCTCCTGATCGCGCATGGTCGTCGAGACCATGAAGAAGAAGAGGATCATGAAGATCACGTCAGGAAGCGATGCCGTCGAGATAGGGGGCAGACTCTTGTCGCCCTTCTTTTTCATTACTGCCATGACTGCTACTTCTTAATGTTACGCGGTTCGGCCTCCGAAATCTTCATCGGCACGGCCTTGGATACTGCATCGCGCTCGTCGGCGGAGAGTTCCATGAACTTCGCACCGAACTTGCGGATGGCTACTTCGTCACGCACTTCGTTGAAGGCGCGGGTGAGTTCGTTCTGCACCATGATGTACGACTGGTAGTTCGTATCACGGGTCGTCTGGAGGGATATTACGCCCTGGCTCTCGGGGTATACCCACGTACCGCCATCTGCGAGCTGGATCTCCTTGTTTACCTTCTCAGGCAGGTTTTCGTCGTCCATCGGGTTGAGGATGAACTCCTTGGCCTTGTCCTTGAGCTGGCGGAGACCAATCACCTCCTGCTGATTCGGGGTTCCCGCCATGATGTTGCCGCTACCGGACACGAGTACCAGGAAGAGGTTGCGCTCCTTGACCTTGATGTCCTCCTGTTTCTGGTCCTCGGGGGGCAGAGGAGGAAGCATGCGCGCAAGTCCTGTGTCGGTGTTCATGGTGGTGGCCACCAGGAAGAAGATCAGCAGCAGGAAGGCAATGTCGGCTTGTGAACCCGCATTGATATCCGGAGTTTTTCTTTTGTCGATTGCCATTTCCGTCTGTGTTTCTACTTGAAAGCTCTCCAAATTTCGGTACCGATGGCTGTCAGGAAGGCTGCTGCCATGGCTACGTAGGTTACGATGATGCTGGCTTCGGTCAGCACGGTTTCGCTATGTCCGAAGAAGTCGTTGTTGGCCAGGTCGGGGATCTGTACCGTGTGGCCGGCGGCGATGAAGTAAGCTACACCGACGATGACAACGATCAGCAGGAGCGAAAGGAGGGTTCCCTTGATGCCTGCCGGGTTCTTGGCCATACCGTAGACGGCGCATCCGAGGGCGGCAACGATGGCGAGCGCAAAGAGGATGTATCCCCAGATCAGATTTGCGCTGATCGCAGCCATGAGCGCGGGGTCGTCGGTCGGCTTCGCGGCGGTGCTGTTAATACCGGCGACAACCGCATAGAGCAGCAGGAGCGCGGTGATAACCAGCAGAACGCCCAGCGATATGTTCAATATCTTTTTCATGTTTGCTTGTGACTTTTCTGCGTTGGATTATTTCTTGTTGTAAGCCGTCAGGATATCCATCAGCGTGATGGACGTATCCTCCATATCGTTGACCAGCGAGTCGATCTTGGAAACGATATAGTTGTAGAACAGCTGAAGAATAACCGCAGCGATAAGGCCCAGGAGGGTCGTCAGAAGGGCCACCTTGATACCACCTGCAACGAGCGTCGGGCTGATGTCGCCGGCAGCCTGGATGGCGTCGAATGCATCGATCATACCAACTACGGTACCCATGAATCCGAGCATCGGGCTGAGGGCGATGAACAGGCCGATCCACGGCAGACCCGACTCCATCTGGCCGGTCTGAACCGAGCCGTAGGATACGACGGCCTTCTCGACGGCGTCCAGACCCTGGTCGTAGCGGTCAAGACCCTGGTAGTAGATCGAAGCGATCGGGCCGCGCGTGTTGCGGCAAACCTCCTTGGCAGCCTCGATGCCGCCCTGCTTCAGAGCCTCCTCGACCTTGTTGACGAGCTTCTTCGAGTTGATCGTCGAGAGCGCCAGGTAGAGAATGCGCTCGATGGCTACGGCCAGACCGATCACCAAGCAGAGCAGGATCGGGAGCATCCAGCCCCAGCCGCCCTCGAGGAACTTCTGCATCAGGATGTGGTGCATGCTTTCACCTGCGATTTCGGTTTCTGCAACGACAGCGGTCTCAGCTACGGCAGCAGCCTCCTGTGCGAATGCACCTACGGCGCCCAACAGAGCAACCGACATGAAAAGAGTTTTTTTCATAGTTGTGTTAGATAAATTAGATTTTGACAGTTGTTTTTTATTAGTTTGTGTTTTTGGTTTTGTCCTCAACTTTTTTTGAAAAAAAATCTTTTTTTCTCGTCTTTTCTACCGTTTGCGGCGCCTTTCCCGCGCTCCGGCCGGTTCCCGCATGAGGTTCCGACACGTGTGTGCGAATCCGGAAAAGAGAGCCTCGGATTCCTGTATTTTTCTGATCTTCAATGTTTTCAACTCAACTTTGCACTCCGGTGGCCGTCCGGGGACAGTCCGTAGGGGCACATTTGCAGTGCGAAATATAGAAAAAAAAATCCAACCGTGCAACGCATCAGAGCGTAAATTCTCCACGCAACGGCCTGCGCAGCAGCTCCCGCGTGCGGGTCTCGTCGAGCCCGAGCCCGAGCACGTACATGAGCTTGGTGACGGCCGCCTCGGTGGTCATGTCGTAGCCGCTCAGCACGCCGATCTTCTGCAGCCGCAGCCCCGTTTCGTAGATCTCCATCGAGACCCCTCCGCCGCGGCACTGCGTGACGTTGAGGAGGATGACGCCGCGGTCGATGGCCTCGCGCAGCACGCGCAGGAACCACTCGCTCGTCGGGGCGTTGCCCGCGCCGTAGGTCTCGAGCACCACGGCCCGCAGTCCGGGGGCCGAGAGCATGGCCCGCAGGATCTCTTCGCCCAGCCCGGGGAAGAGCTTGACGATGGCGATGCCGTCGGCCAGGCGGGTGGCGATGCGCAGCTCGGGCGACGTGTCGGCGGGCTGCAGCACGGCCGGCAGGTTGTAGGCGATGTTGACGCCCACCTCGGCCAGCGGCGGGTAGTTGTACGAGCGGAAGGCGTTGAGCGCCTCGGCGCTCCCCTTCGTCGTGCGGTTGGCGCGGAACAGCCGGTTCTGGAAGTAGAGCGACACCTCGGGCACCTCGGGGCGTCCGCCGATGCGGGCCCCGGCGATCTCGATCGCCGTGATGAGGTTCTCGCGTCCGTCCGTGCGCAGCACGCCGATCGGGATCTGGCTCCCGGTGAAGACCACCGGCTTGGAGAGGTTCTCGAGCAGGAAGCTGATCGCCGAGGCGGTGTAGGACATCGTATCGGTGCCGTGCAGTACGACGAAGCCGTCGTAGCGCGCGTAGTTGTCGCGGATCAGGCGGGCCAGCGCGAGCCAGTTCGCGGGCGAGACGTTCGAGGAGTCGATCACGGGGTCCATCGTGTAGACCTCGATGTCGACGTTCAGCCGCTTGAGCGAGGGAAACTCCTCGTAGATGCCGCTGAAGTCGAAGGGGACGAGGGCTCCGGTCTCGGCGTCGGTCTTCATGCCGATGGTGCCGCCCGTGTAGATGATCAGAATGGAGGATCGCATATCGTTTCGTTTGCTGTGTTTGTCGTTCGGTTGTCAGTCGTCGAGCGCCTCGACGAGAAAGCTCACCGGGCGGAATCCGTCGTTGCAGGAGAGCATCGCCGAGGCGGGATTCTTCATCCAGCCGTCGTAGAGGCCCGTCGCGCCGTGTGCCAGCGCCATGACGAAGGGCGAGAGGGTCTGCCAGGCGCTTTCGCACAGCCCCTCGGGCTTCTGCCACCCCTCCGAGACGAAGACCTGCCCCTCGCTGAGGTCGCAGGCGTGCTCGATCGGATTTTCGTAGCGTGCGATGAGGTCCCGGTGGCAGACCTTGCGCACGACGGTGATGCGTACCCGTTTCATGGTTGTGGCGTATCGGTCGGTTCGTGATCCGTTGCGCGCCGCGTGCCGGAGGCGGGGATGTCGTCGTGCTCGCTCGCCCGCGCCGTACCGGCGGCGGGGGCGGAGGTGCTTCCGGCCGAGAGCCCGAACATCCGCGCGGCGTTGGCTGTCGTGGCGGCGGCGACCTCGTCGGGGTCGAGCCCCTTGATCTGCGCGATCTTCTCGCAGACCAGGCGCACGTAGGCCGATTCGTTGCGCTCGCCCCGGTGCGGCACGGGCGTCAGGTAGGGACAGTCGGTCTCCAGTACGATCTCGTCGAGCGCCATCTCGCGGACCGTCTCGGCGACCTGGCTCTTCTTGAAGGTCACCACGCCGCCGATGCCGAAGAGGAAATCACCGGCCCCGCGCAGCGCCCGGTAGGTGTCGGTATCCTCCGAGAAGGCGTGGAACACACCCCGCAGCCGTTCGCCGCGCGCCCGGGCGGCCTCGGCCTCCTCGCCGACGATCCGGCGCATGTCGTCCCACGCCGCGCGGGTGTGGATCGCCACCGGCAGGTCGCGTGCCGCGGCCAGGCGGCACTGCGCCGTGAAGGCCTCGATCTGCTCGGCGGCGAAGCGGTCGTCCCAGTAGTAGTCCAGTCCGATCTCGCCCACGGCGCAGAAGGGCGGCACCCCCTCGGGCGGGTTGTCGAGGCAGCGGGCCACGCGGGCGAGCTCCTCGCGCCAGCGCGGGTTGTCGTTGACCGACGTGGGGTGGAGCCCCATCATCGGGAGGCAGCGGTCGGGATGGCGGCGGCACAGCGCGAAGAGCCGCTCATCGCTCGCCGCGTCGATGGCCGGGAGCAGCAACAGCCCGACCCCGGCGTCGAACGCCCGGGCGAGGGCCTCCTCGCGGTCGGCGTCGAACTCCGGTTCGTAGAGGTGCGAATGGGTATCGATCAGATTCATAGTGTCTTCATGTATCGGTTTCCGGGCAGCTGCCGCACGGCGCCCGAGAGCTCCAGCCCGATGAGCAGCGTTGCCAGCTCCCCGGCGCCGAGGCCCGTGAGCGCGGCCAGCTCCTCGACCGACAGCGGGTCGGAGGTGCGGAAGCAGGCGAGCAGCCCCGCCTCGTCCTTCGTCAGCTCCGGGGTCGGGACTTCGGCCCGCAGTGTGGCCGGATCGGTGCCGAGGTCCCACATCAGGGCATCGATGACATCCCCGGCCGAGAGGACGAGCTGCGCCAGCCGGTTGCGGATCAGGTGATTCGTCCCGTCCGACGTGCGGTCCGTCGCACGCCCCGGCACGGCCATGACCGTGCGGTTGTAACCGTCGGCCTGATGCGCCGTGACGAGCGAACCGCCGTTGCCGGGCGACTCGACGACGATGCACCCGGCGCTCAATCCGGCGATGATGCGGTTGCGCGCGAGGTAGAAATTGCCGTTCTGCTTCGACTGCGAGTGCAGCTCCGTGACGAGGGCGCCTCCGTGTGCGAGGATGTCGCGGGCGACGCCCGCATGCTGTGCGGGGGTGACGCCCGGCAGGGCATTGGCCAGCACGGCGACGGTCGGCACGCCGGCCGCGAGCGCCGCACGGTGGGCCGCCGTGTCGATGCCGAAGGCCAGACCGCTGACGATGCAGAGCCCGGGTACCCGTTCGGCGAGCCCCTCCACAAGGCGGTTGCACATCGTCTGTCCGTAGGGGGTTGCGTCGCGTGTGCCGACGATCGAGAGACAGCGGGCCGAGAGGGCCCCGGCCTCGCCCATGACGTAGAGCACGTGCGGGCGGTCGGGAATTTCGCGCAGCAGCGGCGGGTAGGCCTCGTCGGTGGCGGCCAGCGGCGTGATGCCGTGGCGGCGACAGTAGGCCATCTCGCGCTCGGCGTCGGCAAAGGCCCGCCGGCGGACGATCTGCCGGGCTGCATCGGGCCGCAGCCCGGCCCGTGCCGTGAGCTCCTCTTCGGAGGCCGCGAAGAGGTGCCGCGCATCGCCGAACGTGTCGATCAGGTGTGCGGCGCCCTTCACGCCGATACCCGGTGTCAGCTGCAGGGCAATATCCTCGATGGTCATGGCCTAAATGTCGTTTCGATTCTATAAAGGTAGTGAAATTTGCGCAACTTGGTGCGATGCAGGGGCCGCGGGACAAAAAACGGCGATAAAAAGCTGAAAGTTGGCCGGAAGTTTTGGTTTTTTGGGAAATGTTCGTATATTTGCACTCCCGATGAGCTCGACGGTCCGAGCCGTACCTTGGCAGGGAGCGGCCGGAAGCGTGAAGAAGGTTGGGTTAGTTTGTGCGAAACGGGCAGTCGGGAGACAGGTATTGGTCTGATGGCCGAGTGGCTAGGCAAAGGTCTGCAAAACCTTATACAGCGGTTCGAATCCGCTTCAGACCTCACAGAAACCGCGTTGTAGATGTCTACAACGCGGTTTTCTTTTTGTTTTGTCATACATTTGTCATACGGGGAGGGCGGATGATGCTTTTGAAGCAGTTTGCACCTACATCATGAATCGCTCCAACTTGTCTTTCCAACGCCGCCAGTCGGGCATTTCGGTTTCGAGCAGAGTAAAGAAGGCTGCTGTATGGTCGGGATGCAGCAGATGACACATCTCATGCGTAATAACATACTCAATGCAGGGACGCGTCGCCTTGATGAGTTCCGTATTCAGAATGATTTTCCCCTTGGGGGTGCAGCTGCCCCAACGGTTTTCCATCTCCTGAACATAGAGTGAGGTCGGAGCAACTCCGTACCGTGCAAATCGGGAAATGATAGGCTCCGCATACTCGGCAAACTTGAGTTTGGCGTGTTCGCGGTACCAGGATTTCATCAACTCCCGGGCCTTGTCCGGAGAGGTGCATACCACTTCAAAGCAGCGGCCCTTGTAACGGACGCTGTTGGTTTTGCCTTCCGAGACCCGGAGCAGGAACTGCTTTCCCAGATAGTAGTGCGACTCTCCGCTGACATACCGTTTTTCCGGACTCCGAATCCCGAAATCCTTGAAATAGGCCTGCTGCCGAAGAATCCACGGCGCCCGTTTGTGGAGTTTCTGCTCGATAACCTCTTCCGACGTCCCTTCCGGAGCCAGCAGAACGACCTCGCCGGATGGATATACCTTGATTCCGAGTGTCCGGCGGGCGGAAAAGAGCACGCTGTAGGGAATCGTCTCTTTCCCGTAGACGAATATCTGTTGCATCACCGGAACCATTTTTGAGCCACGTCGACCGCCCGGTCGATGATGGCATCCATGTCGTCGAAGGTCATCGACAGATCATATTTGCGTTTGACCTCGTCAATCAGATAGTCCTCGATGTCGAGCTTCATCATGCCGACCAGCCGGTCCTTGAGCGGCCAGTCGACAATGAGCGTCCCCTTCTCGAAGATGTGCTGACGAATGATGGCGTCGATCCGGTTGGCCGTGTCGAGTGCGATTTGCGTCAGGTCGAGCCCCTGTTCGGGCTTTATGACCGACTTGTAGACCTCCAGGCTTAATCCGAAGTAGGCCCGCGCGGCATTGTTATCCTTCAGCACGTCGGGAATCTCGCTGTCGGTATGATTCAGCACCTTGTTCATCAGGTCCGTAGCCTGGGTCAGATACTCCGCCTCGTCGATTCGCCCCTGTTCGTACTGTGAGATGGTCTCCTTGAGCATCTGCGAGAACTTCTTGTAGAAGGCCGGGTCGGTATCCATGTTCTCGGTGATGTACTTGGCCGTTCGCGAGGCAATCGTGTCCGCCTTGGCTGCTTTCCCGGAGATCTTCTCCACCTCTTCTGCAAACCGCTCCTTGTCGAAGATGTTCACCAGGTCGGTGATGACCTGCACCTCGCCGCTCTCGATGTGCGTGTCGATCAGCTTTTGAATCTGCCCTTCGTATTGCTTGTAGTCCACCGTGTCGGAGTAGCGCTCCTGCACGGCATTACGAAGCTTCATGAAGAAGGCCAGATCGTGCTTGTACCGTTCGACCTCTTCTTGGGGCGTGTTTTGATGGAATACGATGGACGAAAGCGCCACCTTCAGCGTCCGGGCAAAGGCCCGCAGCTTTTCGTAGAAGAGCGTGCGCCGGTCCTCTTCGCGCAGGACATTGCCGAAGGCCTCGAAGTCGGTCGTGTTGCGTACCTCCTTGAAGAGGTCCCACAACTCGGCATGCTTTTGGGGCAGCTTGGCCACCACCTCCGAAATGTCCGTATAAGTCCCTTCCAGATCCTCCTTGTCGAAATCGGTGTAGAGCTCCAGCGCCGAATTGAGCGACCCCAATACGCCGTAATAGTCGATGATATACCCGAACTCCTTGTCTTCGCAGACGCGGTTGACGCGGGCGATGGCCTGCAGCAGCGTGTGGTCCTTCAACTTGCGGTCGAGATAGAGCACCGTGTTGCGGGGTTCGTCGAATCCCGTCAGGAGTTTGTCCACGACGATGATAATCTCCGGCTTGTCGCTGTTCTTGAAGCGGTTGATGATGCTCGCCTCGTACTTTTTGGCCGTGCCGTATTCATCCATCATGCGCTTCCAGAAGGCCACCTCCACGTTCGAGGTCTCGCCGAATGCTTCGTCTTCCCCCTCCCGGGTGTCGGGCGAGGTGATGAGCACTTCCGACGAGACGATGCCGATTTCGTCGAGATACTGCTTGTAGAGAATCGCGATGCGCTTGCGCGGAGCCACCAGCTGCGCCTTGAACTTCGATCCCTGCCAGTTTTCCCGGAAGTGCTGCGAAATGTCCCACGCAATGGCGTAGATGCGCTGCTGCGTCTGGTTGAGCTGGTCCGCACGGCTGAATTTCTTCTTCATGTCGGCCCGCTGGGCGTCGCTCATCCATCCGCAGATCTTGTCGAAATAACGGTCAATTGTCTCCTCGTGTACCACCTGCGGCACCATGCGCCCCTCGTACAACAGCGGCACGACGGCCTTGTCCGCCACGGCCTGATCCACCGTGTAGACCGGTTGAATGATGCCGCCGAACTTCCGGGCCGTGTTCTTCTCCTTCTTCATCAACGGCGTGCCGGTCATGGCGATGAAGCAGGCATTCGGGAGCGTCTTCTCCATCTTGATGCCCATCTCGCCGTACTGGCTGCGGTGCCCCTCATCGATCAGCACGAAGATATTGGGGTCGGTCAACGGGGTGCGGATGCCGCGCACGGCTGTCTCGAACTTGTTGATAATCGTCGTGATGACGGCATCGCTCTTGCTGTTGAGCAGTTCGACGAGCTTACTCCCCGTCGTGGCGTTCTCGACGCGAATTTGGCACTTGCGGAACGTCCCCGTAATCTGTCGGTCTAGGTCCGTGCGGTCGGTCACGAGGATGATTTTCGGATTGCGAATCTCTTTGTCGAGAATGATGGCCTGTGCCAGCATCACCATCGTCAGCGACTTGCCGCTCCCCTGCGTGTGCCAGATGACGCCGCCGCGCCGCCGCCCGCCCTCGATATGGCGGATGCGTTGCATCGTCTGCCGCACGGCAAAATACTGCTGGTAACGCGCCACCTTCTTGATGCCGTCGTCGTAGAGCGTGAAGCCGTACATCAGCTCCAACAGCCGCTCGGGCCGGCAGAGGTTGTAGAGGTATTCGTCCTGCACCGACGGGGTGACCGGCTGTTTGTAGAGCTCCTCAAAGTTGCGGCGCACGTAGCCGAACCGCTCCCCGAAGAGCTTGTCGTCCAGCAGCGGCTCGTTGACCACCCGCTCCAGCTCCTGCCGGTAACGGACCTCCTCCTCGCGGTCGGCGAACTGCTCGCGCCACCGCGCCCAGAACTTTTCGGGCGCGGCCGTCGTGGCGTAACTCCCCTCCTGGCGGTTGATGGCCAGCAGCAGCGTCGAGTAGAGATACAACGAACGGATGCCGTCGGCCTTCTGGTTGCGGAGGTGCTGCGAAATGGCCTGCTCGATGGAGTCCTTCACGTCGGGACGCTTGCACTCGATGATGCAGAGCGGAATGCCGTTCACGAAGAGGACGATGTCGGGCCGGTAGGTGTCGGTCATTCCCGTGCGGCTGACGGCAAACTCCTCGGTAACGTGGAAGACGTTGTTGCGCGGATTCTTCCAGTCGATGTACTGCATCACGAAGCTCTTGCGGTCGCCGTCGACAATCTGTTCGAGGGTTTTGCCCGAGGTGAGCAGGTCGTAGACCGTCTGCGAAGCCTCCATGAACCCCTCGTCCATCGGGATGTTGCGCAGGGCGTCGATTCCGGCGGTGATGTTCTGCTCGGAGAATACGGTAGTGCGCACCGAGCTGACCTGCACGACGTTGATGGCGGCGAGCTGTTTGCGCAGCACGGGTTCGAGCAGCACGTTGGCGAGATTCCCGCCGCGCAGGGCCAGCGCCTCATCGGGTGTGAGGTATGTGTACCCGAGCTTTTCGAGCATCAGCAGCGCGGGGATCTGGCTGATATGGTCTTCTTTGAAGGAGATGGGCATAATTTATTCTTCTTTGTTTGCAACACCAAAAGGAATATGTACAGCCGGAACTTTGTCGAGATGGTCTAAATGTACTATTTGGTCATCAAAATAGATATGAGGTTTCATGACATTTAATATTCTGCTTTTATCTATACCTCCTAAAAAGAAAGCTTCCTCAATATCTATATCCCACGCATGCAAGGTGTTAATCATTCTTTCATGGACAGGAGCATTTCGTGCAGTTACAATAGCCGTTCTTAATATTCTTCGATATGAAGGATCTTGTTCTTGTTTGCGAATTTCCATCTGTTGGAATAATGATATTCTTTTAAGCAGTTCGATAACTGGCCCCGTATTTAAAGGGACAGAAGAACGTTCTGATTCATATTGTTGGTATTTTTCAAGGCCTTCTGTTCGATAAATTTGTTCTGATTCATCGCTTGCAATAACTCCGTCGAAGTCAAAAGCAATACGTAGTTCGTTGTCATTTTCGTCGTCTATGACGGTGTTATTTAATACCATGCCGGCAGCATATCCATTGTCTATTGCATCCTTGACATCATTTGCATTTGCGGATAGGAATAATGCAGTATTAAAAGATGGAAGGTATTTAAAATGAGGCTGTCCAGATGTAAATCCTGCACGAGTGATATTGAGCCCATAGTGCTTAATGGAATTAAAGGCTCGCAATCCTGTTTCTGGACTATTTTTTGACATTAGTATTACTTCAACAGGATTACTGTCAGGAAAAGAATTATTAAGGTTTAAAAGTCGTTTTATAAAAGGAAATGCTACACCTTTCTCAAAAGGGTCGTTTTGATGTTGGCGTTGATAATCTTTATAAGCTTTCAAACCTTGTGCTTTGAAAACGCTGTCGGATTCAGTCAAGTTGAATAATGCACTGGATGCGACTGCAATGACAAGTTTTTTTTCTATAGGATATGCCATAGGTCTAACTTTTAATTTATGAGTTTATTCGTTTTTTACCGGTTAGGAGTTGTTGCATCAGGCCGCGTTTCTGACGGCGGAGGCGTTCGAGCTTCTCTTTGGCCAGCTCAATCTCGCGGTCGGCCGCGGTCAACACCTCCGCAATGGCGGTTTGCTCTTGATAGGTGGGAATCATGAATTTAATATTTCCAAGATTTTTAATTTGGATATTGGGCAATCCTGATCCTACTCGTAAGGACATGATATATTTCTCATTGTTTTTGAGTAACTGATAGATGAATAGGTTGTTTATTCCATCCTTTGCATCAATCGTATAACAATGTCCTCCACTCCAAAAGGGTGTAGTCATAAAGTTGACATAACCACACGAATTGCCGCCTTCGCTTATCGTGATAGTATTTGCCTTCGTATTGTATGTATCTAAATACCCGGAAGGAGTAATTCCTCCATTTATGACAGGATATTTTGCGTTAGAGAACAATACGTCCTTATTGACCTGTTCGCCTTTCTTTATTGTCGTTATTTTATTTATTTTTTGTTCTTTCCAGGGTTCGGAGAAACCTGGGAGACGGAGTTTAGCGGAGAGGAGTCGCTGCATCAAGGCGCGTTTGCGCAGGGCGAGTTTTTCAATCAGCCGCGCCTGCTTTTCAATCGCCTCATCCCACACGCCCAACACCTCCGCAATCTTCCGCTGCTCCGCCAGCGGCGGAAACGGGAAGCGAAATTTTTTTAAGTCGCTGCCATTAATGGAATTTATGGTAGCTCCTAAATTTCTAAATATATATTTGCGATATAGTTCTGTGCCGAGTAGATAAAATACATATTTACTAATGGAACTCCGAAAAACAGCCATAAAAGCTCCAAAAGCGCAACCTTCGGCCTCTTGTGTGATTAAGGCAGTTTTGCCGATGAGATTCTGGCTGCCATTTCGTACACAAATTAGTATATCTCCAGCTTTGACTGGAGTATACGAAGAGACATTGACATAGACATTGTCATCAAAGGCAAGCACTCCGTTTTGGATGTTGGAAGAACGGAGGACCAGTATTCCATCAGATTGGATATTAGATGGGGTATAGGTTAAGCCAGAGAGAAGTTTTCCGACTTCTCCGAGCTTTTTCACCTCCCACTCCTGCGGAATAATCCCCAGCGCCGTCGCCTTATAGCCTTGTGGTATGTTATTTCCCATAATATACTATTTCTCCTCTTCTGTTGGGTTGCGAAGCATTTGTTTCTTCTTTTTTGTCTCTATCGTTTTGATGCTTTCAACGACTGGCAGATTTTCCGGCATAGTGCCTCCAAGCTCTTTAATCGTTTGCCGGACTTTGGCTCCTACTTCGTAGTGCGTTCGGTTGGCTTTGGTTTTGCCGACGATGTGATCACGACGCAACTTCTCTTCGGTTTGTGTCGCGCGGAAGAGGTTGGCTGCCAGTTCTGTACTTCCCATATGGTCCAAAATCTTTTGGCTTTTCTTTAAGTTCTTACGTTCATGGATCTCTTTGGCTCCAAGTCCGCCATATAGGCCCATGTAACCGTGATTTTGGAAAATGGCATAATCGCGAGGTTCGATAACCCCTGCTCCTTTAGCCGCATCGGCTAATTGAGAATTGTGTTTGGCTAATTCATTGCGCAGAAATAATCGTTTTTCATCTTCAGAAGAAAGACGATTATATGCATCCATTTGCTGTATTTCGGCTATGCGCGTTTGAGTGGCGAAATATGTTTGTGCTTGAGCAACAATGGTTTTACTCGGGTCCGCGTTTTGTACGGTAAGGTAGCACGCATAACGGGACAGTTTGATTGAATCAAGGGGACGTTCTGCGCCGGAGCCAATGACGACCATTTCGAGGATATCCTCGAAATGGTCTGAAATAGGTTGGCTGCTGTTTTGACAAGCTATTTTCGCTTTCTCTATTACCGGTAGAAAATGACGGTATTCTGTATATCCGAGAACTTTCCATAAATCTCTCGACGACCAGTATTCAATTCCGTTGTCGTCAACTCTTTTTATGCTTTCAAAGGTCGTAATAGCCTTTTTTGTAAGTCGTGTTCTCATATTCTTGTCTTTTAATATCCCAACTCCTTCAGATAACCATCCATCCGGACATGCACCTCGGCAAGCTCCTTTTCCAGCGCATCAATCTCCTGCTGCACGGCCGCAATGTCGATTTCGGGCTCCTCCTCGAAGGTGTCCACATAGCGCGGGATGTTGAGGTTGTAGTCGTTCTCGGCAAGCTCCTCGCGCCGCGCCACGTAGGCGTAGCGCTCCTCGACGATGCCCGGCTTGAGTTCGCCCTTTGTAAAGCGGCGGTAGGTCGTGACGATGTGGTCAATATCCTCGTCGCGCAGCCGATTCTGGTTCTTGCCGTTCTCAAATTCGCGGCTGGCGTCGATGAAAAGCACGTCGGTCGTCGTCTTGGCCTTGTTGAAGATGGCGATGGCGGCCGGGATGCCCGTTCCGTAGAAGAGGTTGGCCGGGAGTCCGATGATGGCCTCGACGAGGTTCTCCTCGACGGTCTGCTGGCGGATTTTCCCCTCGCTGGCTCCGCGGAACAGCACGCCGTGGGGAACGACGACGCCCACCTTGCCGTGTTCGTTGGCCACTTCGAGCATGTGGCAGATGAAGGCCCAGTCGCCCTTGCTCTTGGGCGGAATGCCGCGCCAGAAGCGGTTGTAGGGGTCGTCGGCCGCCTCGTCGGCGCCCCACTTTTCGAGCGAGAAGGGGGGATTGGCCACGACGGTGTCGAACTTCATCAGCGCGTCGCCCTCCTTGAGCTTCGGGTTGCGCAGCGTGTCGCCCCAGCGAATCGTGGCGCTGTCGAAACCGTGGAGCAGCATGTTCATCATGGCCAGCGCCCAGGTGCTACCGTTGAGCTCCTGACCGTAGAGCGAGAAGTTGTCGGAGCCCACCTCGCGGCCTGCCTTGATGAGCAGGGAACCCGAGCCGCACGTCGGGTCGCAGATGCGCGAGCCGGGGGCACTCTTGGTCAGACGAGCCAGCAAGGTTGAAACCTCCTTCGGTGTAAAAAATTCTCCAGCCTTCTTCCCGGCGTCGCTGGCGAACTTCTCAATAAGGAACATGTAGGCATCGCCGATGACGTCGTTGTTCGCAAGGTGTGACTCGTCGAACTGCAGCCGCTCGTCCGAGAAGTCGATAAGCAGCTGTTTCAGTCGGGCGTTGCGCTCCTTCGTTTCGCCGAGGTTACTGCTGTTGAAGCTGATGTTGCGGAAGAT
>ENA-OYWW01000381-OYWW01000381.1-human-gut-metagenome-genome-assembly--contig:-NODE-381-length-23214-cov-7.232350_pt1 | contig 23214 bp, 14 predicted proteins | sample MGYA00244817_ERZ653410 | MGnify/ENA primary metagenome ERZ653410 (study PRJEB26926, sample SAMN06164973) | human gut metagenome | biome: ENVO:00009003; feature: ENVO:2100002; material: ENVO:00002003...
CCTTTCAAGAATGAAAATCTTGCGTCCTAACCGATAGACGAACGGGCCATCCTTTTTATCGAGGATTTCTCTCTCGATTGCGGGTGCAAAGGTAGTGACTTTTTTTGAATTTGCAAACATTTCCCAAACTTTTTTCTAAACTTTTTGTTCATAGTCCATTGAATTGACTATTTACCTAAACTTAACTTTTATGAAAAGTATCTTTAAATCAATGAGTTGCCTTGTATTGGGCGCAATGATTGTTACGCCGATGTTTGCGCAACAAAAAAAACTTTATCCGGAGTTGGAAGGACCGGGACCTGTTGTTATTATCTCAAAAGATAAAAATGGCAAGGAAGAATTAATCAATGTATTTGAAGAAACGCAACGTCCGCATTTCCATGATCCCCGTGCTCCTCGTTTTTTACTTACTGACCAACAGGGAAAGTTTGCATTGGGTATCGGTGGTTATTTGAAAACTACAATGGAATATGATTTTAATGGGATAGTGGATGACGTTGACTTTATCCCTGCACTCATTCCGCAACCGGGATCCACTGCTGTCCGTAATCAGTTCCAGATGGATGCAAGCACTTCCACTATCTTTTTAAAGTTGGTGGGGAGAACCAAGCATTTGGGTAACTTCATCGTTTATACAGCCGGAAACTTCCGTGGAAGTGGAAAGACTTTTGAATTGCAGAATGCTTATTTATCCTTCCTGGGCTTTACTATGGGGTATGATACCGGATTGTTTATGGACCTTGCCGCAGCTCCTCCGACTATTGATTTTCAAGGACCTGACGGGATGACTTTCTATCGCGCCACCCAGTTGCGTTATGAAGCCAATGTGATGAAAGGTTTGAAAGTGGGTGTCGGTGTGGAAATGCCGTCAGTAGACGGTACTCCGGCACAAGATGTGAGAATCGGTAAGCAGAGGATGCCGGATATTCCTGCCTATGTACAGTATTCTTGGGCAAAGGCTAGTCATATACGTGTGGGAGGAATCTTGAGAAGTATGACTTATGAGGATCAAGTGAATAATAAGGCAAAGTCATTGACCGGTTGGGGGATACAGGCATCGGGGACAGCAAGACTGGGTGGTTTCCAGCTTTACGGACAATATACTTATGGTAGAGGTATTGCTCAATATTTGAATGATATCAGCAACTTGAATGTAGATATCGTTCCTTTGGCCGATGAGTCCGGACGTATGCAGGTACTGCCCATGAAAGGATGGTATGCCGGATTACAGTATAATTTCTCGAAACGGGTATTCGCATCGGCTACGTATAGCCAGTCACGTCTGTTTACAGAAGATTGCTATGCTCACTTTAATGAAACTCAGTATAAAAAAGGTCAGTACCTGGTTGCAAATGTATTCTGGAATGTAAGTCATAACTTGCAGGTAGGTGCGGAATATCTTCATGGTTGGAGAGAGAATTTTAATGATGTGAACCGTGAAGCAAACCGTATAAACTTGAGTGCGCAATATAATTTCTAACTTATTTTTCCTATCTTTGTGTCTATCAATAATGGAAAGAGAATGAAAAAAATAGGTGCACATGTATCCGTAAGCGGGGGCGTGGAAATGGCCCCCGTTAATGCATTAGGGATAGGAGCGGACGCATTCGCTCTTTTTACAAAGAATCAGAGGCAATGGGTTGCAAAACCTTTGTCTGTCGAGAGTGTTACTCTGTTTAAAGAAAACTGCGAGAAAGAAGGTTTTGATGCCCGGTATGTTCTTCCTCATGACAGTTATCTGATAAATTTGGGACATCCTGACGAGGAAGGGCTGGAGAAGAGTCGTGCAGCATTTTTGGACGAAATGCAGCGTTGCGAGCTTTTAGGATTGAAAATGCTGAATTTTCATCCCGGAAGTCATTTGAATAAGATATCCATAGAGAAGTGTCTGGACAGGATTGCCGAGTCTGTCAATATGACTTTGGATAAAACGACCGGTGTGACTGCTGTGATTGAGAATACAGCCGGACAGGGAAGTAATGTGGGAAATGAATTCTGGCATTTGAGATATATTATAGATAAGGTGGAGGATAAATCTCGTGTGGGAGTTTGCCTGGATACTTGCCATACCTATACCGCCGGTTATGATATTGTGAATGAATATGACCGGGTCTTTACCGAGTTTGATGAGGTAGTGGGGAGAAACTATTTGTGTGCCATTCACTTGAATGACTCAAAGAAACCATTGGGTAGCCGGGTAGACCGTCATGACAGTATCGGAAAGGGGCTGATTGGTATTGATTTCTTCCGCCGCTTTATGCAGGATTCCCGTTTTGACAATATGCCCGTTATTCTTGAAACTCCCGATGACACCATTTGGCGGGACGAGATTAAAATGCTTCGCAGCTTTGAACCATAGTTTGTGGCTGGATGAAAACATATTTAAGGAATTCAGCTATCATTTTGCTTGTAAGAGCGAGGCTTGCTCGCCCGAAAATAGGCTGATTTGCATATTCTCCCAAGATCGTGCCCGTTAGTTCGGGCAGGCAAAAAAACTTATATTCGTCAATCTGAGTTGGCAAATAGTATTTTCACCACCGTAGGGGCAGGCTCGTGTATCTGCCTGATAGTACGAAAGCAGTTGCAGGTTCTCTTTCCAAAGTATGACCGACCGTGGTCTTGTAAGCAGCTTCTTGACGATAAAGTCGGGAGAGAAGCGGAACTCTGGAGGAGCCTGCAGACTGTTATCTAAAACTTATAAAATGAAGAAACCGACCCTTTTGGGTCGGTGTTCTACGGTAGATGTTTTTCCTTTGCTTGACGGCTATGAGGCAATCCCTGCCCCTACAGCTGAATACATGACAGCACTATCGGACTTTCGGCATCTCCTCATTTACTTGAAATCCGGGCCATACTCCAACCAAAATACCATTGCCCAATCTTGGTCATTGGCAAACGGGTCATAAAGATGAGCTTTTTGTCCGTTCACTTTGTCCGGATAGATAAAGGCGCAGCTTCCTCTTCCGTCTTCGGTGAAGAGGCATAGATTGTTCCGGAAAATATTCAAGGCCCGTTCTGCATATTCTTGTTTTCCGGTCGCTTTGGCATAAAGACGGAAGGCAATACCCGATAAAGTGCTCCAGTAATGTGGGAAGGTATCTCCCCAAATCCGGTCTTTTCCAAACCAATAACCATCCCAGTGACGAATAGCGATGTCATAAAGGTGGAAACTGGGCTGTTTTCCGCCAAATGATTCTAATAAAGGAAGCTGGCTTTCGGCCCCTTTCAGATATTTTTCATCCCCGGTGAGCATATATACATTCAGCAGATGGATAATGGACGGAGCTACGATGCTCTGTTCGTAATTGACTTCGGAGGTCGGATAATTAGGCCCGTTTTCACAAAATACGTCTGCCATTGATTTGAAATCGTTCAGCAGAGTGTCCGCTTCGGCAGTAAATCCGTTTTCTTTCAATAGAGTATAGCCGTAGGTCGGGATATTGATGCAATAAAAACCATGCTTGAAATAACGGACCAGTGCACGCAGTGTGCCGTACCCGTCTTTCAGATATTGTTTATTGCCTGTGGTGCGGAACATGGTAAACCAGAAATCGGCTACCCACGGATAGTTGTATCCCCGGTTCTTGCTCTTGAAGTCTACGGTGGAATTGGTTGTGTAGTCCGGTTTCTGGATGCGGTGGATGAAAGATACGTAGTTGTTCAGGGCATCCATTAATTTTTTGTCGGAAGTACGTTGGTATTGTAGAGCCAGCAGAATCCCCATAGCTACCCTTTCTCTGGCTTCGTCGCAGTCAGAGCGTTTGCTGCCGCTTTCTCCGTTGATGTAAAGGGATTCGGTATCGTTGTCATAAACAATGAAGGCACCGCTTCTAGGGTCACCGGGCTTGATGAACTGTTGGTGTCCGGCAATGAACTGACACCGGTGGTTGACCAGGCTGTCAAAGTTGCTGACGGCAAGACACTCTACCGACGTTTGCTTTCCGTTCCCGTAGGCCAGTGTGAAAATCTTCTCTCCGGGTTCATTTATTGTGGTGGTATAAGTGATGTTGTCACCGCTTACTTCTGCCACTTCTTTACCGTTCAGCAACAGCTTGCCTTTCAGTGAGGGGCAGTTGCTTTTGAACGAAACATTTATTTTTTCGCCTGCTTCTACTACATAACGGTCTGCTGAGGCTATGATCAGACCGTTGTCTATGGCTTTTGCTTGGAATTCATCCCAGTTGTCCGCCGATAGGAGTAACCATTGTATGGTATAACATTCTCCCGGCTTTAAAGTCTTGTCCTGTGGATTAAGTTGGAAAACACCGCGGAAGTTGGAGCTTCCGTTTTTCTGCGAGCGCTCCCTCACTTCATAGCCTTTAATGGCACCTTCTTCCATAATCAGTCCCAATCCGCCGGGGGCTCCGCTCATCCGGGTGCAATAGACATAGGCTTCATTTCCTCCTGCCCATATATGTGCATTGCAACGGGCTTCGTAGCAAGTCCGGGCATCCGGATAATTGTCATTGAAAGGTGTGTTGATGGCAATGTCCTGTAAGTCGGCGTCTTTTTCTCCGGTGTTTACGAATTCGTAGGATTCTACCAGGTTCCCGTCCCTGTTCCATTTTCGGGCTACGTTTATTTCTATGTCACCTGTCTGGTATTTCACGGTCATGTGATGGCTCGTGTCATGTTTTTTTGTCGGGATATTCCAGGAGTATTCAGTGCCGTTTATCCGAAGATGTCCCAATCCCCATCCATACCGGGAGTCCACCCATTCGTATTGTGTTCCATCCGTACGCAGGATCCAGTTCATGGAAGTGTCGCTTGTCAGATAAAGTCCGCTTAGCGCCCCTGTTTGTGAGTCGGCTTTGAACGTGATGTTTTTAGGGTAGCTACAACTGCCTAGTGCAATTAATGCCAAAGGTAATGCAGCATACAAGAAAAGCTTCATGATGTTTTTCATACTTATTTGGATTATTGATGTAACTGTGCAAAGAAAGGAATAAAAAGGGAAATTAATTTGTACTTTTCATACATAATCCTGTAAAATAGTTCATTTTCTTTATAAACAGGCTTGAAGTGCCTGTTATTTTGTGGTTTTGAATCATTTTTTAGGTGCGGGTTGTGCGGGATAACGCGGATTTTTTCTTATGATAACATGAGTTTATTATAAGACTAGCTTATAACTGACAGGAATATGAGCAAGACTGATATTGAATTTTAATAATCCTTTTGTCATTTAACTCAAAACCATCCTGTAACGAGTTATTTCTTATATCGAACTTATGTTAATGTTATATCCCGCCGGTAGAGTGGTTTGTGTCTTTCATTGTATGGTTAAGCCTTTTCTATCCTATCCCTAAGCTTAAACGAACGTATCCTTTCTATCTCCATAGCCTTTGGAGTTAACTCCAAAGCTTATGGAGATAACTCCAAAGGCTATGGAGTTAACTCCGCAAGCTTGGGAGATAGAAGTTATCAGTAAAAGAATCTTTAACCTGAAGGATACAACTGTTTAGTTTGCCGTAGTTTATAGGATAATATATCCTTTCCGTATCCTTCAGTTATTTTATACCCTGATTACATGTCTTTTATTTCATCCAGGTTCTTCTGGATATCTTCGTCTTTTAACTCATAATTCATCAAGTTACCTGCCAGATATTGGTCGTATGAGGCCATATCAATCAGTCCGTGACCTGAAAGGTTGAACAGGATCACTTTTTCTTCGCCGGATTCCTTGCACTTGTTCGCCTCGCGTACAGCGGCGGCGATGGCATGGCACGATTCGGGAGCCGGAATGATTCCTTCTGCTTGTGCGAACAAACAACCAGCCTGGAAGGATTCTAATTGCTGGATATCAACCGCTTCCATCAGATTGTCTTTCAATAATTGTGAAACGATGACACCTGCACCGTGATAACGGAGACCTCCCGCATGGATATTGGCCGGAGAGAAATTATGCCCCAGTGTAAACATGGGCAGCAACGGGGTATATCCGGCTTCGTCGCCAAAGTCATACTGGAATTTACCACGGGTCAGTTTCGGGCACGAAGCCGGTTCGGCAGCAATGTATCGGGTTTGTTTCCCATTCAGGATAGTGTGGCGCATAAAGGGGAAGCAGATTCCTCCAAAATTGGAACCGCCACCAAAGCAACCGATAATCATGTCGGGATATTCGCCTGCCATTTCCATTTGCTTTTCGGCTTCCAGACCGATAACCGTTTGATGCAGTGTGACATGGCTTAATACCGACCCTAGTGTATATTTACAGTTGGGAGTGCTCATTGCCAGTTCGATAGCTTCGGAGATGGCTGTTCCCAGTGAACCTTGATAATTGGGATTACGGGTAATGATATCCTTGCCGGCACGGGTAGACATGGATGGAGAGGCGGTGACCGTTGCTCCGAATGTCTGCATGATGCTGCGGCGATAGGGTTTTTGATTATAGCTGATTTTTACTTGATAAACGGCAGCTTCCAGTCCGAATACCTTTGCGGCATACGATAGAGCAGCGCCCCATTGTCCGGCACCGGTTTCTGTCGTGACATTGGTTACACCTTCTTCTTTGCAATAATATGCCTGGGCCAGAGCCGAGTTCAGTTTGTGGGAGCCGATGGGGCTGACACTTTCATTTTTGAAATAAATATGTGCGGGAGTCCCTAGTGCTTTTTCCAGTCCGTAGGCACGTACCAATGGTGTGCTGCGATAGTATTTGTACATTTCACGCACTGCTTCGGGAATTTCAATCCATGCGTCTGTCTGGTTTAATTCCTGTTTGCAAAGTTCTTTGGCAAAAATGGGGTAGAGGTCTTCCGGTTTCAGCGCTTCTTTGGTTTTAGGGTTCAACGGCGGCATGGGTTTGGTCTTCATGTCTGCCTGTATGTTGTACCAGTATTTAGGAATTTCATCCTCTGGTAAGATAAAACGTTTCTGTTTTGTGCTCATAATCTTTCAATTTAATAGTTTTGCGGTCAAAATTAGGTAAAAAAAGTATTCCTTACTAATTTTCAACTGCTTTTTTGTCGGGAACAATAAAAAAAGGGATGTCAGAGTAAAAATGCGAAGTTATTTGTTATTATAGGCAGAGATGTGAATATTTTGATTAAGTTTGTTTTCTGTTAATGCAAGATGATATCGACATGGAACCTTTACACAAACTATTTATCTATCGTAAGAAGTTAGTAAAACCGTACATAGAGCGATTGCTGAAATGGATGGACGGGATAACTTATATGATGTCGGCCTTGTTCATCCTTACATTGGTTTATGAGCATGGATTTCTTATTTCTTTTGAAGAAATGGAGATGATAAACACGCTGTATCATTTTGTCTGGATTGTTTTTCTGGTTGATATTTCCCTGCATCTTTTATTAAATTACTCGGATACCAAGCGGAAGTACCGGGGACTGGCATGGATACTGAGTCTGATGCTTTATCTGACTTTGATTCCGGTTATTTTCCATGAACCGGAGGTGCAAGGGGGAATTCATGATTTCTGGTCTTTTTTCCACAGTCGTTTATATCATGTGGTGCTGCTCACTTTGCTTTCACTGTTGCAATTGTCTAATGGGATAGTCCGGCTGCTGGGCAGGCGCACCAACCCGTCTTTGATCTTTGCATCCAGTTTTCTCATATTTATTCTGATAGGGGCAGCGTTACTGATGCTTCCGCGTGCCACTTATCATGGCATTTCCTTTATCGATGCTCTGTTTACCGCTACCAGTGCCATTTGTGTCACGGGGTTGGTTTCGGTCGATGTTTCTTCTACATTCACGTCCGAGGGGTTGTTCATCATTATCATGCTGATACAAATCGGCGGTTTGGGAGTCATGACCCTGACCAGTTTCTTTGCCATGTTTTTTATGGGGAATACTTCGCTCTACAATCAGTTGGTGGTCCGTGATATGGTAAGCTCGCAGTCACTCAGTTCGCTGCTTTCCACCTTATTATATATATTAGGGTTTACCTTGGTGATAGAGGCTGCTGGGATGGGGGTTATTTTTTTAAGTATACATGGCACTATGGGCATGGATATTGAGGAGGAACTGGCTTTTTCTGCTTTCCATTCCATCTCTGCCTTTTGCAATGCCGGATTCTCTACTTTGTATGGAAACTTAGGTAACGAACTGGTACTTCATAATCATAACTTGCTATATATCACTATCTCTTTCCTGGTTATTTTGGGAGGTATAGGTTTCCCGATTCTGGTAAATCTGTATGAAACGGTTTCTTATGAAAGCAAGCGCTTGTATCACCGTTATGTCAAAAAGAATAAGAGGACAATCCGTAAAATACATTTATATAACCTGAATACCCGTATCGTATTGATTATGACGGCTATCTTGCTAGTGACGGGTACTGTGGCCATTGTTGTTTTCGAATGGAATCATGCTTTTGCGGGAATGACGGCTACAGAGAAATGGGTGCAGGGCTTTTTTAACGCAACTTGTCCCCGTACGGCAGGATTTTCAAGTGTGGGCATGACTACTTTCAGTGTGCAGACGTTGCTGCTGATGGTGGTGCTGATGATGATTGGCGGCGGTACGCAGTCTACGGCCGGTGGTGTGAAGGTGAATGTGTTTGCTGTAGTCATGTTGAACTTGCGTGCTATTCTTATAGGTGCCGATAAAGTCAATATTTTCAACAGGGAGTTATCTCATGATTCCATCCGGCGTTCTAATGCCACATTGATTCTTTATCTGCTGATTGTTTTCGCGGGTATCTTCGGTTTAAGCATTCTAGAGCCGCAGGCTTCAGTGATGGCGTTGGTTTTTGAGTGTACTTCGGCACTCAGTACGGTAGGTTCAAGCCTGGATCTGACACCTACTTTGGGAAGTGACAGCAAACTGATTGTCATTGTTCTGATGTTTATCGGACGAGTAGGGGTGCTTACTTTGATATCCAGCCTTATTAAACAGAAAAAAATAACGAAATATAAATATCCGAGTGATAACATCATAATCAACTAGTTATGAAATACATTATTATTGGTTTAGGAAATTACGGCGGAGTGTTGGCCGAAGAGCTTTCCGTATTGGGACATGAGGTGATAGGAGTGGATACAAACGAGCATCGTGTGGATGTGTTGAAGGACAAAATCGCGACTTCTTTTATTATTGATGCTACGGACGAACAATCGCTCAGTGTGCTGCCACTGAGAGATGTGGATGTGGTTATTGTTGCTATCGGCGAGAATTTTGGTGCTTCTGTGCGTGTGGTGGCACTGCTGAAAAAGAAAGGAGTGAAACATATCTATGCCCGTGCGGTAGATGATGTGCATAAGACCGTGCTTGAGGCTTTTAATTTAGATAGTATTCTGACACCGGAGAAAGAAGCGGCACGGAGCTTGGTTCAGTTGTTGGATTTACACGTCAATGTGGAGTCTTTTCAGATTGACGAGGAACATTATGTGATGAAGTTCAAACTTCCTTCTTGTTTTGTAGGCTATAAGGTGAGTGATCTGTCATTAGAAACGGAATTCAATATAAAAATCATTGCATTGATAAAAGGGGAGAAAGTGCTGAACGGTTTGGGTATTTCGATATTGGAGCATCAGGTGGAGAATCATTTTGAGGAAAATTATGAGTTGGAGGAGGAAGATCAGTTGGTCTGCTATGGGCTTTATAAGAATTTTATGGATTTTTGGAAGGCGTTGTAGCAGGAATGCCTTTCAAAGAAAGAATATTTTTTTCTAATTGAGATTAAACCTTTTCTTTTGGGTTTAGTCTAACTTAATAAATAATTTAGTTTAGTTTTTAGTTTTCTCTGAAGGCCGGCCAATGTGATATTGCCCGGTTTTCGCTTTTTATAGAGGTTTTCTTGTGAGTGTCCGTTACTTTTTGTTACTTTGTCACCTAGAAATCGAGATTTAGATGAAACAGATATATTTTTTATTTGTCGTTTTGCTGGTTGTAATGACCGCTTGCGGAGGTAAGAAAGAGGCTTCCGTTGATGCAGAACAATTGATGTTCCAAATAGACAGTGTGGATCATGTGACAGGTTTGCAGCGTATGCAGGTTTCACGTATTGACCAGCATATTGTCAGTGGCGGAAAAAAATATAATTTGTTTATAGAGCGTGCTCCCAGTGATTCTCTGCCTTCAGTCAAAAGTGACTTGGGGATTTTTGCCGACAATCGTATCATCGTTAGAATTTCCCGTGAAAATGGGAGCCGGGTCTTTGCCAAAACTTTTACCAAGCAAAGTTTCTCTGGATTCGTAAGTGCTGATCATCTCCGTCATTTTATATTGGAGGGCGTGGTATTTGATGAAGAGAAGACCCGTGAGGGAAAAAATATCATATTGGCTGCCAGTGTGAGTTATCCTCAGACAGATTTGTATATTCCTTTCTCCATCACTATTACTCCTGAAGGAAAAATGAGCATATCTAAAAATGAGGATATGGAGGAGCTTCCTCCCATGTTGGGAGACAGCCTTAATTAAATCTAAAATACAGGAATAATTTTTCGCGTCATAATCTTTTTAGGCGGTTAGTTGTTGGTATGGCATTAACTAACTAAAGAATAAATTAGATTATGAGAAAGATTTTATTTTTAATGGCTATGCTGGTATGCTCTCTTCAGTTCGCCATGGCAGGCGATGTTGTGACCCGCGATGTGAATAAGCTTCCTGTTGCCGCACGTGAAATGATCGGCAAACATTTCTCTCAGACTAAAGTTGCGTATATCAAGATTGAAAAGGACTTGTTTCAGACCACTTCCTATGATGTGAAATTGGCCGATGGCATTGAATTGGAGTTCAATTCAAAGGGAGAGTGGCTTGAGATAGATTGCAAGAACAAGTCGGTTCCTTCTACTTTTATCCCTCAGGCTATTTCCAAGTATATGAAAGCTAATTATAACGGGCATAAAACGGTGAAGATAGAACGTAACCGCAAGGGATATGAACTGACATTGGAAAATGGATTGGAAGTAGACTTCGATCAGTTTGGAGGATTCTTGAAGTTGAGCGATTAAAAAAGATTTTTTCTGTAATAGGGGAACTATCTCTCCTTATAGTAATGATGCCATAAGAGGGTGTATCAGAAATAAATTGAACTATCTTTTTATTATCAGCGTTGAAAAAGATAGTCGCAACCAATTTTGATTCACCCTCTTATGTATTATAAATACAGTTCTCGGTCTTTGCCCTGTTATTAATCCATCGGCTCGTAATCCTTTGCCAGACCGCCTTCGCTGGTTTCCTTATATAAGGAAGGAAGGTCATGACCGGTCTGTTTCATTACTTCCACCACTTTGTCAAAGGATACACGGTGATTACCGTCTGTAAAGGCAGAATAGATATTGGCATCAAGAGCTCGGGCCGCTGCATAGGCATTTCTTTCGATACAAGGGATTTGTACCAATCCGCATACCGGATCGCAAGTCATTCCCAAGTGATGCTCCAAGCCCATTTCGGCTGCATACTCTATCTGGGCCGGGCTACCTCCGAATAATTGGCTGGCAGCGGCGGATGCCATTGAACAGGCCACTCCTACTTCTGCCTGGCAACCGGCTTCGGCTCCGGAAATGGAGGCGTTGTGTTTTACTATATTTCCTATCAATCCGGCAGTAGCCAGTGCTCTTAAAATCCGCATATCGCTGAAGTCACGGCTTTTTTGCAAGTGATAAAGTACAGCCGGAACCACTCCGCATGATCCGCAAGTAGGGGCTGTGACGATTTTGCCACCTGAGGCGTTTTCTTCACTGACTGCCAGAGCGTATGAGAATACTAACCCGCGGGAACGCAGATTGTCCTTATAACCTTTTGCCTTAATATAGTAAGTGGAGGCTTTTCTGCGCAGATTGAGTGGCCCGGGTAATACGCCTTCTTGATCCAAACCACGCTCAATGGCTTCTCTCATGGTTTTCCATACTTCTGCCAGATAGTCCCAGATGTCTTCGTCTTCACATTGCTGGACGTATTCCCAGTAATTGCGCCCGGTACGTTCACACCAGTAGAGGATTTCACTCATACGGTTCATATCATAGATTTCTGGAGTTGAGCCTTTGTCGTGCCCTTCTTCGGCTAGAGCACCTCCGCCTACACTGAAAACAGTCCATTCATCTGTCACCTTTCCTTTTTCATTCAAAGATTTGAAAGTCATTCCATTGGGATGAAACGGATAGAAGACATGGGCTTTCCAGATAATTTCTGTAGGCGCATGCGGTTGCAATGTATCTAAAATGGCTACATCGGTCATGTGTCCTTTACCGGTAGCGGCGAGGCTTCCATAAAGAGTAACTTGAAAAGCTTTGGCTTCGGGATGTTTTCCTAAGAAGATTTCAGCAGCCTTGCGCGGTCCCATAGTATGACTGCTGGACGGACCGGTGCCGATGCGGTATAGTTCTCGGATAGATTTCATTTCGTTTTATAAGGTTAGTTATTATGAGGAACAAAGGTATAAAATAAAAGGGGGAAAGTAGCAAAAAAGGAAAAGAAAAACTCTCTTGACAAATAGGAAAGTTGTCAGGAGAGTTTGGAAAACCACCGGTAGGATTTGGTGTATTGTCTTTATTCTAATTGTCTTTGGATACCTTTGTCACCGACGACAAAGTACTGATTATTTTCAATCAGCATGGCACGTCCGCGCTTTTTTTCCCGGTTTTCTTTATTGTCCACATTTACTCCGATAACCTTGCCGTTATAGAAAGTGGAAATATCTTTGAAAATGGTATGTCCCACAATAATGTGTTTTGCCTTATAACGGTCCATAATCATTTCTAGGGAGTCTTTTGCCAGCGGATTGTATTTGCCATCGGTGCGTACCAGTCCGCGATACCAGATGGGACCGCTGTTTCCATACAGGAAGGCTGTGAGTGGAGAAAGCGCTTTGCGTTCTTTTTTCGTCATAAATAGTCCTTTACTCATTTCTTCATTGACAGTGGGAATGCTCAAGTTCTTGTCATAGAAGTCTTTGCCCAGTCCGGCATGTACATATAGGTCGTTACCTATCATTTGCATGGTGTTACGGGTTCCCAACCATCTGCCCAGTTCGGTATCGGGACCGAATAGCCGGGGGTACTTCATCTTTAGTTTTTCAGCCAATATTTTATATTTTTCTTTGGTGTATCGGAGGTCATTGGCCAGTACCATCGGTTCATGATTTCCCAGCATGAACGATACGTGTCCTCCGGCTTTGGCTGCTTCCTCTTCCAGTTTGTAGAATAGCCAGAAGATTTGCGGTACATCTTTTCCTCTGTCAAAAATATCACCGATAATCATCAGATGGTTTTTCCCGAAGCTCCATTTGTAGTTTTTATCGATGATATGATTGCCTTGTAACAGGCTGATTACACAGTCCAGCCTTCCATGAGGGTCGGACATGACAAAAACTTTGTCTGCCTGGGGATAATTCCATCCGGGACGTTTTACCGGGTGTAGTTTTACATCAAATGGAAACCTGCCTTTGTGGTCTGTCACATGCAGGGTAAAGTTTTGAGGTAATGTGGTATAAGTGGTATCAATGATATTCCCTTTCTTATCTACATTGATTACTCTGATTTGGCCGTCAGGCTGATACAATACGTATGGACCGTCGGCTGTTAATTCTTCTTTTTTCTCTTTGTCTTTCTTCTTGTCTTTGAAATCAAGAGTTCCGGCACTAAGGCCGGAACTGATGAAGGCGAGGGTAAATGCAAGAAGAAAGTGGTTGATAAAATTAGTCTTGCTTGTCATCGATTTGATTTATAATTCAGTTAGAGTTTATCAATTTGTGTTGACTATTATTTCAGATATTCTGGTGTTTGTACAATATTAGAATTAGCATTAATTTCTTTTTGAGGAATAGGTAATATTGTACGATAATAGTTTCTGTCGAAATCCATAGATGTTTTTTCGTCAGCGAAATGCACTACCTCTTTCATCATATCGTCTGTTTCGTTAATACGAGTTACTCGTAAGTTATTACGTAATAAGTCAAACATGCGGTGCCCTTCACCAATGAGTTCTTTCCTGCGTTCTTCTAGAACATCATCAAGGGTAACCTTTGCGGGCATCGTATAGTCCGGATTTCCTCGGAGTGCAATGGCTTTCAGGTATTTTGCAGCTTTTGTTGCATCTCCGTTTTTCACGGCTGCTTCGGCTGCATTTAAGTAAGTTTCGGAAAGACGTACTATAGGAATATTGGCATCCATAATATTTTCTCCAGGTTGTGGTTGATACTTATTCAAATACATTACTTTTTTGTCTTGATTAACTAATAACTTAATGCGTACATCATTAGGCGTTTCTAACAGATGGTGATAAAAACTGACTGTAATGCACATATCTTGATATCCTTTTGGAGAAGTTAGATATCCCATACTTTCATTGCCGGGGCTTTCGGTAGTAGTATTGACTATTTCGAAGAGAATTTCTCCCGGATTTGCTTCGGAGGCTTCCGTACCCCATACAGTGGGATATTCTTCGGTATTCCATAATTGGTATTTATTGGCTTCCGATCCTTTTATTGCTTCTTCTGCAGCTTGTAAAGCTTCACTGTTCTTCCCCATATACAGATATGCCCGACTTAACAAAGTTAATGTGGCCCATTTACTGATTTTACCTTTCTTATTTAAGGATAAATCTTTTTGATTCAAACTAGTACCTGACCATGAATATGTGGGTATCATTAAACTAGCCGCATTCTTTAAGTCTTTGATTATTTGATCATAACATTCAGCTACAGTGTTACGTGAAGGCTTACTGTCGGCAGTGGCTGATGCTGAAGTGATGATAGGTACTCCTAAAGAGGCTCCGTTATCTTTTAAATAAGTATATCCGAAGAAGCGCGTAAGGTCAAAAAGGGCCAGACCACGTATTGCTAATGCTTGTCCTTCCAAATCATTGCGGAAGATATGCTCATCTTCATCGTTTGGAAGAATTTCGATATTGTCAATGCCGTCTAAAATTACATTACAGTTTTGAATGATGGAATAAAGATATGACCAGTGTGTACTTGGTCCATTTGCAGGTAACCAATCCATTTGGTAATAGTGAGCTGTTCTACAAGTTGATTGTACAGCTTGCATGTCATCTCCTGTTACATCTCCGTAGTAGATTAAACGCCCGGAATACGCATAGGCATTACGCATTGTCGCATAAATGGCGTTTAGTGAATAATCAATGTCGGAGAGAGATTTGATACTCGTTTCTGTTGGAATTTGTGTGGACGGTTCTAAATCCAACCAATCGTTTCCACATGAAGTAAACAATCCGATGGATAAGACTATTGATAAAAAATTATGTAATGTTCTCATATTGTTGTTTTTTAGTGGTTAAAAATTGATGTTGAGACCAAAAGTAACGGTTTTTAAAGGCGGTGTGGTTTGAGTTGCACTACCGGCACTAACAGCTTCAGGATCATAATTGTCATAGGCCGCCCATGTCCATAAATTGCTTGCTGATGCATAAAAACGAACATTTCCTATATTGATTTTATTTGTCCATTCTTTAGGTAACGTAATGCCGAATGTGATATTTTTTAAGCGGAAATAATCAGTACTGTGGATACGGCGGCTACTTGTTATTTTATGCATTGATACAGAAGATGATTTACCCAGCATATATACTTCTATATTGGTTTGATCACCTGGCTTTTTCCAGCTATCACGATAATAAGTCGGAATGTTTGCATAGGAATCGTAACCGCCATGTTCTGTCTTTTGTGCCCAAGTATCATAAGAATATCCTCCGAATTGATAGGAGAATAAGAAATTTAAATCAAGCCATTTATAACGCAATGAATTAGAGATACCTCCGTTAACAGTTGGTTCTGCATGTTTATAAGGAATGAATTGTGCATTTTTAGAGTTCTCGGTAATTTCTTTTATATAATTTCCGTTCTCATCCAATTCATTGGTATAGAATAGAGGATTTCCTGTTTCAGGATTGATGCCCGCAAATTCTTGTACATAGAATGTACGATAAGAACTTCCTACTTTGTGTATTTGGGTTCCACTGACAATTTGTGTCTGTTCGCCATCTAATTTTACAACTTTATTGGAGTTATGACCTAAATTGAAAGTTGTATTCCAATTAAAGTCTTTTATTTTAATATTAGTGGAATTAATAGTTAATTCAATACCTTTATTTTTCACTTCACCTATATTCATTAAATAACTACTAAATCCTGTTGTCATGGATACAGGACAGTCCATTAATAAGTTTTTAGTTGTACGGGTATAATATTCAATCGTGAAGTTCAGACGATCCCAAAAACCAAAATCCAAGCTAATATTCATATTATAATTGGTTTCCCATTTCAGATTAGGATTTGCAATTTGGGACATTTGAATACCGGGTTGCTCCAAGTAACCACCACTAATGGAGCTTAATCCCATATAGCCGAAATAATCAGAAGGAAGAGTACCGTTTACACCGTATGATGCTCTTATACGCAAGTCTGTTAACCAATCTTTTACAGGTTGCATAAATTCTTCTTCAATAGTACGCCATGCTCCGGATACAGACCAAAATGTTCCCCAACGATTGTCACGGTGCAAACGTGAACTGCCATCAACACGAAAACTAGCTCCTAGATAATATTTATTTTTGTAATCGTAATTCAAACGGCTTAAATAGGATACCAGTCTGTACCTTGAATCACTTCCCCCTACAGATACTGTTTTCATTCCATTACTAATGGCATGTTTGTCGGGAGTTGTAAAATTGTAAGCTTCCCCTGATAAATAGTCATTGTAGGTATCATCAATTTCATATCCGGCAAGAAAGTCCAAATGATGAATGTTGTTGAAAGTAGTTAAATAGCTTAAGGTGTTACTCCATACCATTTTTTTATATTCTCTTATGCGTTTTACTACTTCTCCATTTTCATCTTCACCGTTGGAAGTACGTGGGTCATACCATTTCTCACCTTTTACAGTAGTGTAATCATAACTGAATGTTGTTTTGAATTTCAGATTTTTTATGATTTCGTATTCGGCATAAAGCGTATTGAATGCGCGTAGCATTTTTTCATGTTTATAATCGTATTCAGCTGATAATTTGGGGTTGCGGTCATTGGCTTTACGAATAAATTTACGATTCCAACTGCCATCTTCATTGTAGACCGGATCTGAAGGAGTAGCCCAATTACGTGAGGAATAGAAAGGAGATGTATAAGTGAATCCTTCGTCATAAACACTCTGATTTACATTTGAGAAAAGTATCTTGGCGCCTACAGTCAATTTGTCTGTTGCACTGAAATCTGCGTTCAAACGCCCTGTTACACGTTCCAAACCGGAACCTTGTACAATACCGTTCTGCTTCATATATGATAAAGAAGAGTAATATTTAAATTTATCGCTGCCACCGGCTAGTGATGCTTCATAGGTAGAATGATGTCCCTTTTGGAAAAGCTCTTTATTCCAGTCTGTGAAACCACACCATGGAATTGGAGCATATTTATCGATTTGCCCATCTGCATAAGTTTTACTTTGTGACATTAGCTCTTCCTCTGATATATTAGGATTTTTATCAGCTAGTTTACGTTGTTGATATAATATCAATCCATTGTAAATATATTCACGTCGTTCTTCTCCCCCCATAACTGGGCGATAATCCATTGCGAAATCATTGCTACCCCAGTCTGCTTTTAATGAAATTTGTGCTTTTCCGCTTTTTCCTTTCTTGGTGGAGATTAAAATAACTCCATTTGCAGCACGTGAACCATAAAGGGAGGCTGCTGCAGCATCTTTTATTACTGTAATATTTTCAATATCCGAGTTGTTTAATGTAGACATTATGTCAAATCCGGAGTCGGAGCTGGTAGCAGCAACAGAACCGGATTGGACGGGAACACCATCGATTACGTATAGTGGAGAATTGCTTGCATTGAAAGAACCCATACCACGAATACGGATAGAAGTGGAGGCACCAGGCTGACCTGAACTGGAAGTGACTTGTACTCCGGGAGCATTACCTTCTAGCAAACTGGAGAATGAAACTACGGGTAAATCTTTTAATTCTCCTGTCTTCACAGTAGAAGCAGAACCTGCGTATGCCGATTTCTTGAAAGTACCATAACCGGTAACAACCACTTCTTCCATAACATTATTATCAGGAGCCATGACTACTTTCAGTATCTTTCCGGCAGTGGCTTTTATTTCCTGCTTGCCATAACCTATATAGGAGATAATCAAAGTGGCAGGTATACGGTCTACATCTAATGAGAAGTGCCCGTCCAAATCTGTAGTAGTTCCATTCGTAGTACCTTTGACTAAGATATTCGCTCCAATAATAGGTTCTCCCGTCTCATCCAGTACTGTACCGGTTAATGTTGTTTTCTGTTGAGGAACAGCAGACTCTTTTTCTTCAATTTGCTTGATAGCAATAACGCCGTTGTGAACTGAATAGGTCAAACCGCTATTCATAAGACATTTATCAAGCACATTGGCTATTTTTTCGTTATTTACATTTAGGTTTTGGACTTTTATTTGTTTTACATCATTGGTGCTGTATACAAAAGTAAAGTCGGTTTGTCTTTGGATTTCCCAAAGAATTTCACTCAACGTGGCATTCTTGAATGAGGCTGTGACAGTGGCTTGTGCAAACACTTTGTTGGCAGCCTGCATAAAACCTGTGGTAATGATACAGAAAAATAGGAACGTAATCCACAAACGTTTACTACTTTTACCGTGATTGGTGTAGTTGTGTTTTTTGTCCATAATACATCATTTTTATTAGTTATAGAATGTGATTGTTTTGTTATTGACTTTTACGTGTACTTTTTGAGTCTCTTCCAACAAACGTACAAATGGAGTGATTTCCGAATACCGATCTACATTGCATCCGAAGCGTAGGTCTTTTATTTTCTCATTGGCAAAAATTACTTCCATGTTATACCAGCGTGATAGTATTTTCATGATATCTTCCAATCGCTGGTCTTTGAAATGAATTTTTCCTTTTATCCATGAGGTATAAAATCCGGCATCTACCATGCGTATCTGTATGCTGCTGTTTCCGAGGCTGATGGTAGCTTGCTGGGAAGGCTTTAAAATACAGCTTTCTCCAGTTTCTGTATTTACTTTGACAGAACCGTTTACCAAAGTTGTCTGATACTCTTCCTGTGGATAAGCAGAGATGTTGAATGTGGTTCCCAGCACTTCTACTTGCATGCCTTGAGTGCATACTATAAATGGTTGCCCTGTTTTGCAGACTTCAAAATAGGCCTCGCCTTCCAGTTCCACTTTGCGTGGACCGTTATCAAATGTCACAGGAAAGCGGAGACTGGTCATTGCGTTCAGATGCACTTTTGTTCCATCACTTAACAATAGAGCATATTCTCCACCTCGTGGAGTTTCCACTTTATTATATACAGGCTTGTTTTTTGGGACTGTTTTTGATGTTACTTGGTAATTCAGCATTGTAGAGTCCATGTGGACTCGGGCTCCGTCTATTTTCTCAAGCAGACTCTCTGTTTCTTTATTTATATGGATTGTCTGGCCGTCCTCCAATGTCAGAATAGCTTGGGATTCCCCAGGTAGAATGGATTGTGCGATGAACTGTTTGTCCGAAAGAGAAACGGGCGAGGTGAATTTCATGGAAATACTTACAAAAAGGACAGGTAACAGAATGATTGCGGCATAACTTACTATTTTGATATATCTGCTTCTGTTATTATTTCTTTTGATTCGCTTTTCCACTTCTTTCCATCCGGATGAAGGATTGAATGCCGTATTTTTCCGGAAATGTTGCTTTTGGTTTTCTTCATCACAAATTTTCTTGAATAAAATCTCGTGCGCTGTAGATTCTTCTCTCCAAGCAGTTAGTTTTATTGTTTCTTCCGGGGTTATTTCTTCCGACAGATACCTTGCTATGAGGTTGGCTATATAGAAATCTTGTTTTATCATATTTTGACCTGTTTTTTATCTCTTTTATAATAAAACAGGTCTGTTTGAAATTTGGGTGAATAATAAAACGACTTTTTTTGAAAAAAAACAAATTAATGTCTTTTTATATAAAGAACAAGAGGAAGTAATAGTAGTCTTTCAAGTTCTCTCTGAGTTTCTTGTAGGCTATTTTCTTTAATGTATGGACTGTTTCTGTAGATATGTTTAGTCTGTCTGCTATTTCTGCATTTTTTTTCCCTTCCAGAGCTAGTTGCATAATGGCTTTCATTTGGTCAGGTAATTTATTTATGGCTTCAGAAACGATACGATAAGTTTCCTCTTCAACGATTGCATCGTGAAAAAAGGAATCCTTTTTCTTTTCGATGACATTTTGAGCGTATTCATATACTACTTTTGAATGCTCCAGTTCGTTGAGTGCTTTATTGCGTACAGCTGTATATAAAAATGCTTTTACCTGATGCAGATAAAAAAAATCTTCTCTTATTTGCCATAGTTTGGCAAATGAATCTTGTACAATATCTGCTGAAGTTTCTTGGTTTTCTGTATATTGATTGGCAAATAAGCATAGAGTTACATAATATTTATTGAAAATATCATGAAACCCTTGCTCATTAAGCTTAATACTTATAGTTGTATGAGAAGTTCCCGCTGCCACCTTTGCTTTTAATTTTCTCTAATTTTAGTGCGAATATAGAGAAAATTAATTAAAAACAGCCTCTTATTCTATTAAAATATTATTTTAAGTCTACTACAGTAATACCTGCCCCACCAAATTGTACGTGTTCGTCTTGATAGTGTGCTACTCCTGGAACACTTCCCAAATAGCTGCGAATCAGGGTGCGCAGTATGCCTGTACCTGTTCCGTGAAGGATACGTACACGGTCTATTCCCAATAGTATGGCATCATCGATAAAATAAGTTACTGCCTGTATCGCTTCATCGCCACGCATACCGCGTACATCAATATCTTGTTTGAAATTTAGTTTCTTTTCATATACCCGATCTTGTGTTTCACTGCTGACGAAGGTACTTTTTACCATTGTTTTCTGGGTGGGCTGTATTGGTGTGCTACGTTCCAGCTTATCCAGTTTTACATTGGTTTTTATCATTCCGAACATAACTATTGCATTTTTGCCATTAATTCCTAGTACTTCTCCGACACTGGATTGACCTTTGATCTTTACAGTGCTACCTACAGTGATAGGCTGTTCTTTGGGTATTGACAGTTGGGAAGATTCCGTCTTGGCTTTATCCTTTTTGTTTTTTTTCCGCTCTTGTTTTTCACGGAGTTTTTCCATTTTCCGGATGATTTCATCTTCCTTGTTCTTTTTCTCGATATCTTCTATCTGATTTTTAAAATCAGTCAGTTCCTGACGTGCCGATTGTGTACGTTCTTTGTCGGCTTGTGCTTCCTTGATGATACGGATGGTATTTTCAATTCGGGCATTTGATTCCTGTATCAATCTTTCCGCATCTTCTTTGGCCTTTCGCAAAATCTCTTTACGACTTTTCTCCAGTTCCTGTAGTTCTTCTTCGTATTTGGCGATGGTTTCTTCCATCTGTTTTTCTCGTTTGCGGATGTTCTGACGCTTGGTTTCCCAATAACGTTTGTCACGTACGATATCTTGTAGATATTTATCAGCATTGATATATTCACTCCCTACAATTTCGGATGCGTCGACTATTACTTCTTCCGGTAAACCTATTTTCCTAGCTATTTCTACTGCAAATGAACTTCCCGGATTTCCTATTTGTAATTGGAATAAAGCTTGCATTAAATGCCTGTCATATAACATGGCACCATTAACCACTCCTTCGTGATCTTCGGCAAAATGTTTCAAATTTTGATAATGAGTGGTGATAACGCCGAATGTGCCCTTTTCATTGAAACGTTTCAACACAGCTTCAGCTATGGCTCCTCCAATTTGTGGTTCTGTACCTCCGCCGAATTCATCAATGAGGATAAGGCTGCGTTCGTTACAGCTTTTCATCATTGTTTTCATGTTGGTAAGGTGTGAGGAGTAGGTACTCAGATCGTCTTCGATACTTTGTTCGTCACCTATGTCTATAAAGATACTGCCGAATAATCCGGCATGGCTACGTTCATGCATCGGAACCGGCATACCACATTGTAACATATATTGTAGTAATCCCACAGTCTTCAGACAAACGGATTTACCTCCGGCATTCGGTCCGGATATAATTAGAATGCGTTGATTTTTAGTTAGTTCTATATCTAGAGGAACAACCTTTTTATTATGCTTGGCCAGCGAGAGTTGCAATAGTGGGTGTATGGCCATGGTCCAGTCCAAAATCTGTTTGTCTTCCAATGATGGTTTGGTGGCGTTCGTCTGAATGGAAAAATGGGCTTTGGCACGGATGAAATCAATTTCTGCCAAAAATTCGTATGACTGGAGGATGGCGGGGACCTGTGGGCGGATTATGATAGAGAAATCTGTCAGGATACGGATGATTTCCCGGCGTTCTTCTCCTTCCAATTCCCGTATTCTATTGTTTGCTTCCACTACTTCGGCCGGTTCTATGAAAACTGTTTTGCCGGTGGATGATTCATCGTGTACAATTCCCTTGATTTTCCGTTTTAATCCCGGTGCGACAGGGATGACGAGTCTTCCGTCACGCATGGTAGGAGTTACATCTTTATCAACATAACCTTCTGCTTGAGCGTTGCGTAGAATTGCATTCAAACTGCGTGATATGCTTCCGGCTGTCGAGGCCAACTCTCTGCGGATGCGTAATAATTCGGAAGAAGCATTGTCTTTGATTTTTCCGAATTTGTCTAAGATGTTGTTAATACGCGTGATGAGTTGAGGAAACACGATAATATCTCCTGCCAGTTTTTGTAGGGCAGGGTAGGGGGAGTTTTCTTGTTCTTCGTCATTCGGGGTCAGTGTCAGAAAATGGATGATATCACGAATTGTTTCTAAAGAACGACGTAAATCAAACAGTTCTTGCTCATCCAAATACATACCTTCTACGCGGATACGTTTTAGTGATGGGCGTACATCAAAAAAATATTGGTCGGGAAAACTGTCTTCCTCTTGTATGATGCGCATGAATTCCATCACCTGTTCCAGCCATTCATTAATATCCTTAAAGGATTCTGAGAAGTTCATTTCATCTACTCTTTCTTGACCTAATGTGCTGAGACATTTCTCTTTTAGTAAATGACGGATGGAATCGAAACCTATTTTCTGTTCGAAATTCTGAGGGTATATCATGATTTATTTCTTTCGTTTATTATTCGTATGCAAAAATACGATTTGAAAATTTTATAGCAAAAAAACTGGTAAACTATTTGCTTATTTAAAATAAAGTCGTACCTTTGCAGCGCTTTCAACGGAAAGTACTTTTGAAAAAAGAAGTCTTGGAGAGGTGGCAGAGTGGTCGATTGCGGCGGTCTTGAAAACCGTTGTACTGCG
>ENA-OYWW01000423-OYWW01000423.1-human-gut-metagenome-genome-assembly--contig:-NODE-423-length-21559-cov-5.034366_pt1 | contig 21559 bp, 20 predicted proteins | sample MGYA00244817_ERZ653410 | MGnify/ENA primary metagenome ERZ653410 (study PRJEB26926, sample SAMN06164973) | human gut metagenome | biome: ENVO:00009003; feature: ENVO:2100002; material: ENVO:00002003...
ACGAGATCTAGTACGGTCTCGTGGGCTCGGAGATGTGTATAAGAGACAGGGATTTTCCATCCCGGGTTGTTTATAATGGAGACCCGGACCTGACATGTACAAACACATTCTACTTTTTGAAATATCCTTCTGCCATGGAATAAATTTTTGTGCCGGGGCCGCACGGTTTTTCGCAAAAGGGAGGGATCTTATGCCGAAATTGGAGACATTTTCAGCGCTTCTGGAACAGGAAACACAGAAGTGGATCGACGAGGAGATCAGTAAAGGCAACGACGCATGGAACGCCCGGCGCTCCTTCGACGGCCTTTCCAACATCCATTGGGACATGGTCGCCCAGTCTGCTGCACAGATCAAAGAACTTCTGGCCTGCTCCGGCCAGAACATGACGCAGGGCATATTTCTCTGCAGATGCATCCAGAAGCACCGCCCGGACCTTCTCCAAAGCGATGGTACTATGGCAGAGGCCGCCGACCTTGTCAACTGCAAGCCGGAGGAGCTGCAGCCTTGGCCAAGCGCCACCATCAAGATCGTCGCCAAGAACCTGAAGCGCCTATGCCTTGCGGAACTCGGCTGCGAGAACCCCGGCACCGCATGGGATTCCATTCTTAAGAGGGATGTGGCCCATCGCCGCGCAGGAAATCGGCAGGAAGCCTATCACATCGCCTTTCTGCTGCACATGACGACCGAAGAGATGCAGCGCTACTTTTTCCTCACCCGTCAGGAAGCGTTCAGCCTACGCGACCCGCTGGATATCGTGTGCTTCGCCTTCAAGTTTTTTGATGCGAAAAAAGACCATGCGGATTCCTTTCACTGGTGGGATGTGACCGATGTTCTGCAGGGGTATCTGACCGCCTGCAAAACCGCCGACGCAGCGGCAGAGCAGCCTGTTCGCCACTGCTCCCAGAAGAATGGCAGTACTCGCATTCTAAGCCGCGATGTCCAAAAGCTGCAGAATGCTATGCACCGCACCAACAATCCTGCCATCGACATTCCCGCACTCCGACATGACCTGCAGGAGTATCTGCTCGCCCATCGCCGCAATCTTACGGAGATGAAACTGGAGCTAGTCCATCCGAAAAAACTTCCTCCCGGTCAGAGCCGCGTTGAGATCTGCATGGGCTACCCGTATTCCCACACCGTCCAGCGGGAATTGAGCATTCTGGTCGGTTATCTGCTGGTGCTGTATGGCCGCTGGAACACGGTGGTTAAGACGGTATATCCAAAAAAAGAGCAGGAGCGGCGGGATAAACTGCTGCTTTCCTCTGAAAAAGGCGCTGCGCCGAAACTGCTTTCTGCAGACGATTTTATGGCCGTTCTCAGCCAGGCACGCTGGGAATCCCTTGAGCCGCTGAAAGAAGCGTTTCAGGAAAAACTGAATCCGGACTCTCTTCAAGAACCTCGTTCTGCTGCCATCAAGCCGCAGGAGACCGCTTTTCTTATGGGCCAGTGGCTGCTGCGCATCACGCCGCAGGGGTCTGCGAGTCCCGATGCCTTCAAGACAGCGGTGCAGCCCTTGAACGACTTCCTTCTTCAGGTAGAGGCGATCAAAGAATCTGATATTCCGAAGCTGACCTATCCGGGCAGTGCCCGGCTGACCTGTAATGTGATCTGGCACCTTGCCGGCTGTCTCCACTGCAAACGGGCACTTTCTGCCCGTATCGCCGATGGACCGAAAGCCGCACATCCGAGTGCATCTGAATGGGCCGACTACTTCCATAAGCTGGGCAATGCGCTGGTCGTGGTATCTGCCGATGAGGAGCATTTCAAAGACCGTGAACGCTGCGGGATCCTGAACAAGGACCAGCACCAGAACCTTCAGAGCGAATTCACTTCTTTTTCCACCTATGATCTGTACCCAGATTCCGGCTCGGAAAAGGACGCGGAGGCCGATCGCTACAGATACATTCAGGACCATCTGGAAATGGGCCTGCCGAATCTCTGTCGCAAGATCGAGGCTACTCTGCACGACTATTCTCCGAAGGCCGAGAAGTACGCTGCAAGAATAGAACCGCTCAACGAAAAAGAACTTGACGGCTGGCAGGCAAATAATGCTTTAGGCAGCAGGCTGCTTTCCCGTGAGGACATCCTGCAGCTGTTCTTTTTCCTCATTCTGGCCATCTATGACTGCTGCACAGCAGACGCCGGCAAAGCGCAGGAAGCGTTTACGGCAGAACACGCATGGCTCAAGGCTATGCGCGATAAAGCCGAAGCGGAACTGAAAGAGCCGGACGGTACCACCGGAAGCTTTTTGGAAGACGCCTTATTTGCCAGCGTTTTTGTCGAGCTCGAGGGCCTTTGGAACGAACCGAAGTCCGACACGGTCACACCGGACCAGTCCACGACCATCTGCCACATTTACAACTTCCTGCTGGAAAGCCTGACCCTTGCCAGTGGGACCACTTGGCACAGCATTTACTACCCCGCCTATGCAGACCGGTTCTATGTGCTGGCCGGTGCATTGGCCACGGCTGTGCCACAATCCCGCCGGACACTGGGTTTTATGATGGGCACGCACCGCCAGAAAAAAACGAAAGCCAACACGAAAAAAGCTTCGGCCAAAGGCTCCCGCGCCGCCCCGAAAAGCTGAAAACTTATTCCTTAGATTCCCTTCTTTTCCCTGTGTTACACTCAAATCGCCGCAGGATCGGGCCAAAATTCTGGCTCTGCGGCGGTCGAAGGTCACACAAAAAGGAAGGGAGTTTTTTATGTATTTTTTTCTGCACATCCTGCCGGAGGTCATCTCCGCGGTGTTTTCGTTTCTTGTGGAGTGTTTTTTGTTTCGGGAACAGCCCGCGCTGTACGGCGGGACACTGTCTCCCCTCGTAATTGCATGGCTCTATATGGCCATGATTCTGGCCGTGTGGCTTCTCCCGATCTTCTACGACGCCTGTCGGCGCAAGGGCGGTATGATGAGCACCGCGCTGAACCTGCTGCCCGCCGAGATCATCTTTGGAGGTGAGTTTCTCTACCGCCTTCCCCTCGTCGGGGTCGCCGTGCTTCTTTTGTGCGGTGTCGTTCTGTGGCTGCTGTGGTACGAGTGCTACTGCCGCAATATGGACGCTTGGGATGCGGGCAAACGCGGTATTGAATACGATATGCTTCGCCGCAGGAACCGTCGGGCCGCTGTGCGGATCTTCGTGCTTATCACCTCGATCCTGCTGCTGATCCCCAGCCTGTACGGCATCCATGTGCTCCGCGCCGATCAGGCTCGGACGGTGACAGCCTTTTACGAAACCTATTACGAGACCGATTCGTCCTTCCTCGTTGATCTGGAAGCCAGCGGTCTGATCGGCAGTCTCTGAGCTGACCACGCAAAGAAGGGCCCCTTCCCGGACGGAAGGGGCCTTTTTTCTATATGGGCTGTCTGGACAGCAAAAACCGCTGCGGCACTTCCCTTGGATGCCGCAGCGGCTGTCGAACTTTATATTTATTATTTCAAGGAGGAAAAATCATGTATGAAAACCAAAGCAATTGAAGGGAATTTTATTATTTATGGAAACGGTTTCTATATGCAAAAGGAGGGCAGGCAAAATTTGGACAAACTAGTTTAACTCATCACATGGCTGAGCTTTCAAGGGGGACCGTGGCTGGGACTGCCTATTCGGTTCGATGCGATCATGCGCGTCGAATTTTACGACATGCTGGCGGAGAGCTTCCGGCCACTGCTGCCGCCGATGGAGAAGGTGCCGCGGCTGGCGGAGATTTTCCGGGAACGCGCAACGCAGTCCGGTTCGCTGGAAGATTGCAAGGGCACGACGCTGGCACTTGCCCTTCATGCGGTGTCGGATTTCTTCGATGCGCCGGTTGAACTGATGTCAGGCATTTCGATTGGCGTGGTGGAACTGCTGGACACGTCGCGGGAGGAAATTCCGGCGGCGCGTCTGGCAATCTGGCGGCAGTACAAGCAAAAAGAGTCCCAGCAGACAGCGAAGGGACGCTTCCTTGATGCAGAAATGCAGCTGGTACTCGATGCCATTCAGGGTGGCGAATTGCAGGCGGATGCAGAACAGATTATTGCCCAGCTGCCGGGGGCATCCGACAAAAATGCAATGGACTTCCTGACCATCAATACGATTCTTGTGCAGCGCGTGAATCGGGAACTTTGCGTTCGGATTATCGAACAAGCGGATCAGCTGATTCAGCCGGATAGCCCGCAGTATGCGGTATACCGTGCGGAATCTGTCTGCGCCAAGCAGCTTGTGGGCGTGTCCGTGCCGGAGGAAGAGGTTAATCAGGCAATTTCGTACTTCAAAGAACAGATGAAGAATCCGAAAAAGCTTCATGATGCCGCAGGGCGCTTGGGAGCGCTGCTCAGCACCACGATGCTGAGCGGATGGTGGGGAAAAATTAAGCCGTTTGCGGATGAACTGGCGCAGATTGTGGATGAAAAACATATCCGCAACACGGAATCTGACCATGCGTTGGGCATGATTTACCGCCATTTGCAGGAATTTGACAAAGCCCTCATGTACGAAAAGTATGTGGTTGATGCTATTCAGCCGGAGACGCTGCAATATTATCAAGTGATGGCGAACTACCTTGTTATCAAGCAGGAAAGTGGACGCTGCTTGGAAAACAAGGAAATACTGGAGGAAGAACTGCCGAAAATCGCGGAGAAATTCGGCAAGAACAACGGACTGTATGCCATTTGGGCGCATTCCTACTCGAAGGTGCTGATGGAACTGCGCCGCCCGGAAGAAGCAATGCGGCTACTGGACGAAATTTACCCGATTGTTGTGACACACATGGGCGAATGGAACGCAAAGGTGGTGCAAATTGCGTACATTTCCTGCTTGGCGATGACGAATCGAGACGACGAGGCACAGGCAAAGGCTGCGGAATTGCGCGAATATTTTGTGAAAGCGGCTGGGAAAGAATCGCCGCAGGTATATGCCATCGACCAGACGGTGCAGAAGGTCAACGACGGTTTCTTCCACAAGGAGAATCAGTCCAAACAGGTATAATCCGGGAAAACACGCGGATATTGACAACCTGCAATGTAACCCGCTTGACAATCTCCATTGTCGCCGTATAATGGAAAGTGGAATCCTGCATTCGGATGAACATTTTCCATTATACGGCATTTTTTTGCTGCCGGACGCAAAAGAAAGGAAAAATCCATGACGCTCAAGGAGTTTTATGCCGCAGTTGGCGGCGATTATGACGCAACCCTGAACAGAATCCCCAAGGAGTCGATGGTGCTGCGCTTTGTGAAGAAGTATGCCGACGACAAAACCTACGCCCAGCTGACCGAAGCGGTGAAAGCGCAGGACTGGGAAACGGCGTTCCGCGCATCGCACACGCTCAAGGGCGTGGCGCAGAACCTCGGCTTTGACGGGCTGTACCGCGCCGCGTTCGCGCTGACGGAAGAAATGCGCGGGGGCAAGCCGCTGACGGATACTGCCCTCTACGATGCCGTGGCGCAGCAGCAGCAGATTGTGATAGACGCCGTGCGGCAGCTGGCATAAGGACAAAAAACATGCGTGAACAGAAATGGAATCTTGGGCGGTTTATCGGGAGGAGCAGTGCGCTGCTTCTCCTGTTTGCGCTGCTCTTCCAGCCGTCGGCGTGGGCGGAGGAAGGGGAGAATCTGCCGAAAATTATTATCGGCAGCGACGAATACCAGCCGTACAGCTACTACAACGTGGATGGCTCGCCGCAGGGCGTGGATGTTGAAATGGCGCGCGAAGCCTTCCGGCGCATGGGATATGCGCCTGTCTTCCGCCATGTGGCGTGGGAGGATAAGGACGAAGCGCTGGCAGACGGCACAGTGGACTGCCTGTGGAGCGGGTTCATGATGAACAATTGCGAGGACAAGTACACATGGGCGCGACTCAACCTGTTCAGCCGTCTGGTGGCGGTGGTGCGCGCGGACAGCGCCTATGCGGATTTGGCTGATTTGGCGGGCTGCCGCGCGGCGGTTCAGGCGACGAGCTGGGCGGAATATCTGCTGATTCGGCAGGATCAGCCGGGCATCCCGAAGGTCAAAACGGTGTACAGCTTCTCGTCGATGGAGGAGGTGTTCGCCGTCATGCGCAAGGGCTACGCGGACACGATTGTCGGGCATGAGTGCGTGCTGAACATCTTCCTTGCGGAGAATGAAGGGCGCTACCGGAAGCTGGAAACCCTGCTGGGCACGGCGGAACTCGGCGTCGCGTTCCAGAAGGGGACGCACGAGGAACTGGCGCAGCAGCTGGAGCAGACGCTGGCTGAAATGGCGGCGGACGGCACGATGGCGGAGATTTTGACGGCATACGGCATCAACGGCACCGTCCGTATGGGAGGAATCGAAAGCAAATGAAACAGGAAACCTCTCATAAGCGGCGAGGCTTCATCAGCATGCTCTGGATGCCGCTGACACTGTATCTGGTAATGCTTGTCACATCCTTTGTTGTGCTGACGTGGCATGATACACGCAATGTCTGGAAGGCAATGGATGCAACGCTTGACTTTGCGTTGGCGCGGCTCGAACAGTATTTCAACGCCATGTCGAACGAACGCGCCAAGAGCGAAATCCGCCTGCTGGACAAAACGGCGGAGCTCAACTCCCGCATCGCGGAAACGGGGATGATAACGAACGAACAGCTTGACCAGTACGCCTATGCGCAGCGGCTGACGGGCATCGTCATCCTTGATGCGGACATGAATGCCGTCGTCCAAACGACGATTGACGGCGACACAGCGGCGGCGCTGCACGCCATTCTGCAAAAGCCGACGGTGCGGGAGATTGTGGATTACCCCGTAAAGGCGTACATGACACGGACGCAGGTGGGCAGTCGCACGGTGGATTTCGCCGCCGTCGCGCGCGAGGACGCGCCGGGTCTTGTGGTGGCATACGCCGAGGGCGAGGAAGAGGACGAGAGCGACATGAAGCTGGAGACGCTCTTCAGCGGCTTCACGTTTGAGATGGACGGCACGGTCACCGTGTCGGACGGCAAAACCATCATTGCTTCCAGCAGCGCTGAAATCGTCGGGCGCAACGTAAAAAAAATCGAGGAAGACAGCATCCCCCATGCGCAGTGGGACGAATCGGGGCGGCTGCACATTGTTGACGGTATGACGGCGTGGTCGGGCAAGCGCACGGCGTTTGAGAACTACTCGGTGTACGCCATGTTCCCGGATCTTGCCGTCTACAATTCCCGCAACACCATTCTCCTCTACGGCACGCTGATTTACATGGGAATCTGGCTTTGCTTCGCGTGGCTGCGCGCCCAGCAGTCCCGCCGCGCACTGGAGAGGAACAGCGAGCAGGCGCGGATTATCAGCGCCATCAGCGAAATCTACTGCTTCACGTTCCTTGTTAACGTCCAGCGCGGCACGGTGCGCATCATCAAGCACCCGATGGAGCAGCTGATGAAGATGGACTGCACATGGGGCATGAACGAAGTGGTGCAGATGCAGGCGGCTCAAAACGTTGCGCCGGATTTCCGCGAGGCGTTCATCAGCTACTGCGACCTGACGACCTTGGCGCAGCGCTTGAAGGAAAACCCGAACCTGACGCTGGAGTTCCGCGACCCGAAGGAAAAGGTGTACCTGATGACGACGCTGCCGCAGAACTACGACCGCCGCGGCAGACTCGAATCGGTGCTGATGGTGACGCAGGACGTGACGGCGGAGAAGGAACGCGAACGCGACTATCAGCTGCAATTGAAAAAGACGGCGGAGGACGCCGAGCGCGCCAACATCGTCAAAACGGACTTCCTGCGCCGCATGAGCCACGATATCCGCACGCCGATTAACGGCATCCGCGGCATGGTGGAAATCAGCCGCCGATATGTGGGCGACGAAGCAAAGCAGGAAGAGTGCCGCGAGAAAATTATGACCGCATCGGGCTTCCTGCTGGATTTGGTCAACGATGTGCTGAACATGAACAAGCTCGAATCCGGCGCGGTGACGCTGGAAGAGAAGCCGTTCAACCTGCGCCAGATGGTCAACGAAATTGTGACGATGGTGGAGGGGCAGGCGTGGCACGAAAACGTGCAGGTGTCCTGCAAGACGCTGGCGTGGAATCACGAAAACCTGATTGGCTCGCCGATGCACCTGCATCAGGTGCTGCAAAACGTTGTCGGCAATGCGGTCAAGTACAACTGCCCCGGCGGCAGCGTGACCATCTCCTGCGAGGAGAAAGGCTTTGACGGCACGACGGCGACGTTCCTTTTCACCTGTGCCGACACGGGACGCGGCATGAGTGCGGCGTTCCAGCAGCACGCGTTTGAGGCGTTCGCGCAGGAGGAATCCGGCGCGCGCACGGCCTACAAGGGCACGGGGCTGGGGCTGCCGATTGCCAAGGAACTTGTCGAGCAGATGGGCGGCAAAATCCACTTTGAGAGCGAACTGGGCGTCGGCACAACGTTCTACATCACCCTGCCGTTCCGCGTAGATCCGAATCCGCCGGAAGCGGAATCCGCCAAGCCGGAGCAGGCGGTGTCCATCAAGGGCGCGCACATACTGCTGGTGGAGGATAATGAGCTGAACATGGAAATCAGCCAGTACATACTGGAGGGCGCGGGCGCGATTGTCGCTCAGGCGTGGAACGGGAAGGAGGCGGTTCGCCGCTTTTCCGAGAGCGAACCGGGTACGTTTGACTGCATCCTGATGGACGTGATGATGCCGCTGATGGACGGACTGGAAGCAACGCGGACGATTCGCGCGATGCAGCGCCCGGATGCGGCGACCATCCCGATTGTGGCAATGACCGCGAATACCTTCTCCGAGGACGAACAGCGCAGCCGCGAGGCAGGCATGAACCTGTTCCTGAACAAGCCGGTGGATTCGGAAAAGATGCTGCAAACGGTGCTGGAGTGCCTGAAAATGGGCGGGGAAAATGCTTTGTGAAAACCTTGACAAGAACGCAGGTAGGGTGTAAAATAGAACTATCACAGGCGCGATTCCGGGGAAAAATCTGGACGCGCGAAAGGAAGGTTCTATTTATGAAGAAGCTGCTTGCGCTGGTGTGCGCGCTTGTCCTGTCGCTGTCGATGACGGCGGTGCTGGCGGAAGAAACCGATGCGTTTACCTCCGCGTCCGTCGCGAGCTACTACGCGGATTCCGCCCTGACCGGGGATGACCTGATGAACGCCATCAACTCCTTCTCCGGCACGTACCTCGTGTGCACCACCAACCCCGACGGCACGGCGAACGCGGGCGTGTTCATCTTCGCGTGCGTGAAGAACGAGGACAAGTACTACATCCAGATGGGTCTGGCGGAGAACCAGACGAAGCAGAACCTGCTCCGCACGGGCGAAGCGCTGGCGGTCTACGCCGCGAACCCCTCCACCGAGGAAGGCGCAAAGCCCTACATCACCGCCGGTGCGCGCATGGTGCTCCAGCAGGTGACGGACGAAGAACTGCTGAAGGTGCTCAACGTCAAGGGCAGCGAAACCGCGCTGTTCTTTGAAATCACCGAAATCAAGCCGCTGGGCTGATTGACAAACGGGGCGCATCCTCTTCCAAACGCGAAGGGGATGCGCTTTTTTTTTCGGGGGGATTTGTGGCGGAGCGGGCGTTCCCTGCGCGCTATTCCAAAACACTCAAAATCCATAGGAACTTGCATATTCCTCTTGACAAGCATGGGAATCGGGAGTAAAATCCTATTGCGGAAGTAGGTTATACTAATTCTCATCGAAAGCATGTCATTCGCACAGCATCTTTTCCGCCCCGGCTTTGCTTCGTTCCGCTCGCGCGTACCTCCAGTACGCCTCGCTTCACTCAGCTTTGCCGGAACGAAAAATCTGCTATGCTCGATGCCATGTTTTAGAATCGAATTAGTATAAACTGCCGCACAAGAATGATTCATCAATCAGCCAGAGAAAGGGCTTTTGCAATATGAAACACGCTGAATTGCTGTCCGTCCGCGACCTGCACGTTCAGGTGGGCGAAAAGGAAATCCTCCACGGGGTCAACCTTTCCGTCGGCACGGACGAAACCCATGTCCTCCTTGGCCCGAACGGCACGGGCAAATCCACCCTCGGCTATGCCATCACCGGCAACCCTGCCTATCAGGTGACGCGGGGGAGCATCACGTTTGACGGCGAGGATATTACTTCTATGCCCGTCAATGAGCGCGCGAAGAAGGGCGTTTTCCTGTCCTTCCAGAATCCGCTGGAGGTGCCGGGCGTGACGCTGAGCGCCTTTATCCGCACGGCGCTGGAGCAGAAGAGCGGCAGCCGCATCCGCCTGTGGGACTTCAAGAAGAAGCTGAAGGAAACGATGGCGCTTTTGTCGATGGATGAAAGCTACGCCGAGCGCGATTTGAATGTCGGCTTCTCCGGCGGCGAAAAGAAGAAGGCGGAAATCCTGCAAATGCTGATGCTCGAACCCAAACTCGCCATTCTGGACGAAACCGACTCCGGTCTGGACGTGGACGCGGTGCGCACGGTATCCGAGGGCGTCCGCCTGTTCCGCGAAAAGACGCACGGTTCGCTGCTGATTATCACCCACAGCACGCGCATTCTGGAGGCGCTGCGTGTTGACCGGACGCATGTGATGGAAAACGGCGTCATTGTGCGCGAAGGCGACGCGGCGCTGGTGGAAGAAATCAACGAAAAGGGCTTCAAGGGCTGATGGGGGAGCGGCATGACAGAGAAGAGCCAAGTTGCGGACATTGACCGCAGCATTTATGATATTCGCGACGCGGAGCATGACGCGTACCGCATGGAAGCCGGCTTGACCCCCGCCATCGTCGAGAAGCTGTCCAAGGAGAAGAACGACCCGGCGTGGATGGAGCAGTTCCGGCTGGAAGCGCTGCAAATCTACAATAATATGCGTGTGCCGGACTGGGGGCCGTCGCTGGACGGGCTGGATATCGACCACATCGCGACGTATGTCCGCCCGAACACGAAGATGCAGAACAACTGGGAGAACGTTCCGCAGGACATTAAGGACACGTTTGAGCGGCTTGGCATTCCGCAGGCGGAGCGCAAGTCGCTGGCGGGCGTGGGCGCGCAGTACGACTCGGAGCTGGTGTACCACAACGTGCGCGCGGAAGTGGCGGCGCAGGGCGTGGTGTACACCGACATGGAGAGCGCGCTGCACGGCGAATATGCCAACATGGTGCGCAAGTACTTCATGAAGCTCGTCACCCCGCGTGACCACAAGTTTGCGGCGCTGCACGGCGCGGTTTGGTCGGGCGGCTCGTTTGTGTACGTGCCCAAGGGCGTGCAGGTGTCCATTCCGCTGCAATCGTATTTCCGCCTGAATGCCAAGGGCGCGGGGCAGTTTGAGCATACGCTGATTATTGTGGACGAGGGCGCAAGCCTGCACTTTATTGAGGGCTGCTCTGCCCCGAAGTACAACGTGGCGAACCTCCATGCCGGCTGCGTGGAGCTGTACGTCAAAAAGGGCGCGAAGCTGCGCTATTCGACGATCGAAAACTGGTCGAAGAACATGTACAACCTCAACACCAAGCGCGCGCTGGTGGAGGAGGATGGCACGATTGAGTGGATTTCCGGCTCGTTCGGGTCGCATGTGGGCTGCCTGTATCCGATGAGCATCTTGAAGGGCGACCGCGCCCGCATGGAGTTCACGGGCGTGACGTTCGCAGGCGCGGGGCAGAATCTCGACACGGGCGCGAAAGTCGTGCACGTTGGCAAAAATACCAGCTCGTACATGAACACGCGCTCCATCAGCAAGAACGGCGGCATCAGCACGTTCCGCTCCAGCGTGGTGGTGGAAAAGAGCGCCAAGCAGGCCAAGAGCGCGGTATCCTGCCAGTCGCTGATGCTCGACAGCGAGAGCCGCTCGGACACGATTCCCGCGATGGACATCCGCACGCGCGACGCCGCCATCGGGCATGAGGCGAAAATCGGCAGCATCAGCAACGACGCGGTGTTCTACCTGATGAGCCGCGGCATGAGCGAAGAGGACGCGCGCGCGCTGATTGTCAGCGGCTTTGCGGACAACGTGTCCAAGGAATTGCCGGTGGAATACGCGGTGGAGATGAACAACCTCATCCGCCTTGAAATGAAGGGCAGCATCGGCTGAGCGGAAAGGAGCATCCATCAATGGAGAAAATGACCATCAATCAGCTGCCCAGCCGGACGTGGAATCGTCTGGGCGTGAATGAAGCAACGATTGACTGGGACGAAAGCGCGACGGTCGTGCTGCCGGAAGAATCCGCAGAAAAGGCGGATATGCTGATTGCATCGGACGCGGCGTATGCCCGCAAGCGCGTGACCATTCAGGCGGAAAAGGGCGCGAAAAAGTCGCTTTTCCAGATCCTTCGCACGGCGGGCAAGCTGCATGTGCAGACGGAGCTGACCGCCGAGGACGGCGCGGAAATTGAGCTGATTCAGCTGGTCGCGCCGGGCGAAAACGCGCTGGTGTATGATGAAGTCATCGGGCACTGCCACGGCAGCGGGCGGATTGTGCTGCGGCAAGTGACGCTGGGTCACGGCGATGTGTACGCGCAGACGGGCATCGGGCTGGACGGCGAGAACGCGTCGTTTGCGGCGAATATCGGCTATCTGGCGCGGAAAAATCAGACGCTGGACATGAACCTTGTCGTCAACCACTGGGGGAAAAAGACGAAGTGCGAAATCAACGCGTCCGGCGCGCTGAATGACGCGGCGAAGAAGATTTTCCGCGGCACGATTGACTTCAAGCGCGGGTCGTCCGGGTCGGTCGGCAGCGAACAGGAAACGGTGCTGATGCTGGGCGAGGACGCGGTGAACAAGACCGTGCCGGTCATCCTCTGCGCGGAGGAGAATGTCGAGGGCACGCACGGCGCGACCATCGGCGAGATGGACGACGACACGCGCTTCTACTTCGGCAGCCGCGGCATCGACCGCGAAACGGCGGAAAAACTGCTTTCGCGCGCGGCGATTGCCCGCGTGGCGCAGCAGGTGAAAAGCGAAACGGCGCGCGCGGCGATACTGAACGAACTGGATGGGGAAATGGATGAAAACGACGGATTACAGGCGTGATTTTCCGCTGCTGATGCAGGAAACAGCGGCGTATCTGGACAACGCGGCGACGGCGCAGCGCCCGCAGTGCGTGCTGGACGCGGAAAAAACGTTCTATGAGACGCAGAACGCCAATCCCCTGCGCGGGCTGTATCCGCTGAGCATCGCGGCGACGGAGGCGGTGGAGGAAGCGCGCTTGGCGGTTCGCGATTTCCTGCACGCCAAGAGCAGTCAGGAGATTATCTTCACGCGCAACACGACCGAGGCGCTGAACCTCGTGGCGTACAGCTATGGGCTGTCTCACGTCCACGCGGGCGACGAGGTGGTGGTGTCCATCCTGGAGCATCACAGCAACCTGCTGCCGTGGCAGATGGTGTGCCGGCAAACGGGCGCAACGCTCAAATTCATCGACTGCGAAATGGATGGGCGGCTTGACCTGAACAAGGTATCGGAAATCATCACCGATAAGACGAAAATCGTTGCGGTGACGCACGTTTCCAACGTCATCGGGCGCGTCAACCAGATTCGCGAAATCGCGGATATGGCGCACCGCGTCGGCGCGGTCATCGTGGTGGACGGCGCGCAGTCTACGCCGCATATCCCCGTGGATGTGCAGGCGCTGGACGCGGATTTCCTTGCGTTTTCGGGGCATAAGGTGTTCGGCCCGATGGGCATTGGCGCGCTGTACGGCAAACGCAGGCTGCTGGAAAAGATGCCGCCCTTCCTCTCCGGCGGGGAGATGATCGAGTCCGTCACGCGCACCGGGGCGACGTATGCCGAGCTGCCCTACAAGTTTGAGGCGGGCACGGGCAATGCCGCCGGCGCGGTCGGGTTGCACGCGGCGATTCGCTATATGCAGTCCGTCGGCTTTGACACCATGCACGAGCGCGAAACGGCGCTGGTTGCCCGCATGATGGCGGGGATGGCGGATATGCCGTTCATCCATGTGCTGGGGTCGGCAATTCCTGAGGAGCACAGCGGCATCGTCACGTTCACGGTCGATGGCGTTCACCCGCATGACGTGAGCGAAATCCTCGCGGCGGACGGCGTGTGCATCCGCGCGGGGCATCACTGCGCACAGCCGCTGCTCAAGCACCTCGGCTATTCCTCGACGGTTCGGGCAAGCTGCGCGTTCTACAACACGCCGGACGAGGTGGATCGGCTGCTGGACAGCCTGAAAACAATCAGGGAGCGAATGGGCTATGGAAAACAGGAGCTTTTATAACGAAATTCTGACGGAACACAACATTCACCCGGAGTTCAAGCACGATCTGCCGGACGCGAACATCGAGCTGGAAGGCGTGAACCCCAGCTGCGGCGACGACATTACGCTGAAGCTGAAGGTGGATGGCGACGTGATTACCGACGGCGCGTTCGTCGGCGACGGCTGCGCGATTTCGCAGGCCTCGGCGGACATTATGCTGGGCATGATTGTCGGGCGGAAGAAGGAAGAAGCGCTGCGCCTGGGCGAAATCTTCCGCAAGATGATTCAGGGCGAAGCGACGGCGGAGGAAATCGACGAGCTGGAAGAAGCCGGGGCGCTGAAGGATATTTCGCACATGCCCGCGCGCGTGAAGTGCGCCGTGCTGGGCTGGCGGACGCTGAAGGAAGCCATCGGGGGAGAAGAGGAATAAGAAAACCGGACGGAGCGCGATGGCTCTGTCCGGTTTCCTTTATTTCCAGTGGGAAATCCATGTGTGTTTTGAATATGAAACTTGATTTTGTTTTGTGCAGCCGCATTCGTTCGCTTTCAATAGGTTTGTGATGCGTGAATGCTGGTTCGGGGTAAAAAATCGCTGTCCGCGTCCCGGCAGCGTTTCAGTCGCCAACAGTATTCGCAAACAGAACCCGACCGGGCAGGGGAGAAATCCGCCGTCCGGTCGGCTTTTTGCTGCGGGATGTTTGAAAGCAAAAGAAAAGGTCAAGGCTTTTCAACCTTGACCATCCGTGGAGCATAGGAGATTCGAACTCCTGACCTCGACAATGCGAATGTCGCGCGCTACCAACTGTGCTAATGCCCCAAGCGCTTATTCTCTTTGTGTCAGGCGGTGAAGCACTGAGCACAGAAAGTATTATAGCATAGTTCTCGGAAAAATGCAAGGGGTTTTTTGAAATTTTTTCGGGAAAATTGCAAACTTTTTTTCATGCGGCATTTGGGACGAATTTCAGAATACACGTTCGCTTATTTTGCGCGAAAAACAGCTTTTCTGCCCGGCGGCTCTTGTGCATATGCGCCGATTATGGTATAATGCCCATGATGAAGCAAACGGAGGAGAGAACGGATGGATGCAGAAATGCTGCGGAATGTGCTGACGATGCTGGGCACGGTGCTGGGCGCAATTTTGGTGCTGATGCTGGTGGCGAAAATCACGAGCATGGTGCATGTGGAGGCGGACGATGCGCGCGCGCCGATTGACAGCATGGAAGCGAGCGTCGTCGGCAAGCGCACGCTGGTGACGCAGGAGGACGGCGCGCCGAAAACCATCTACTATATGACCTTCCAGAAGGTGAACGGAATGCGGATGGAGATGGAAGTGCCGGGCGAGGACTACGGCTTGGCGGCGGAAGGCGATCAGGGCGTGCTGGTCGCGCGCGGGGAAGAATTTATCGTCTTTAAGCGAATGATTTGAAATGATTGGAGCTTCCCAAACAAGTGGCGGCGCCGAAGGGGTGGAGGGGGCGAGCGGAAAGCCCCCTCCTCGCGTCCGCAGACGCGAAATCCTCTGCAATAATCGCATACTGTAAGGAGTAAAACAGAAATTATGGCATATCAAGCACTCTACCGCCAGTGGCGCCCCAAAGACTTTTCCAGCATGGTGGCACAGGAGGCGGTCATCTCCACGCTGCGCAATCAGGTGATGAGCGGGCGCGTCGCCCATGCGTACCTCTTCTGCGGCAGCCGCGGCACGGGCAAGACATCCACCGCGAAAATCCTCGCGCGCGCCATCAACTGCGAGCATCCCGTGGGCGGCGACCCGTGCGGGCAGTGCGAATCCTGCCGCCGCCTGCTGGCGGACGAGTCGATGGACGTGATGGAAATCGACGCGGCGAGCAACAATGGCGTCGAGGAAATCCGCAATCTGCGCGAGACGGTCAAATATCCGCCGCAGCAGGGGAAATACAAGGTCTACATCATCGACGAAGTACACATGCTGTCCACTTCCGCGTTTAATGCTTTGCTGAAAACGCTGGAGGAGCCGCCGGCGTACGTCGTTTTCATCCTCGCGACGACTGAGCCGCAGAAGCTGCCCGCGACGATTCTCAGCCGCTGCCAGCGCTTCGACTTCGGGCGGATTCCGGCGCACCAAATCGCGGGGCGGCTGCGTCAGGCGGCGGAGGGCGCGAAGGCGGAAGCGTCGGAGAACGCGCTGATGCTCATCGCCCGCGCCGCGGAGGGCGGAATGCGCGACGCGCTGTCGATACTGGACATGTGCCTGGGCTATTCCAATCAGGTGACGGAAGACCTCGTGCGCAATGTGCTGGGCACGAGCGACCGCAGCTTCCTGTTCCGCTTCGCCGACGCGCTGGAAAAAGAGGACGCGTCTGCCGTCATGCGGATGATTGATGAATTGATGCGCGCCGGACGCGAGCCGATGGTGTTCGCCAAGGACGTCAGCCAGCATCTGCGTGCGCTGCTGATTGCCAAGTGCAGCCCGGACGACCTGAGCGCCCTGCTTGATCTGACGCAGGAGGACGCGCAGGAGTACGCGCAGCAGGCGGAAAAATTCACCACGACGCGGCTGATGAACATGCTGGAATTGTTCATGCGCGTGGAAACGGATTTGCGCTGGGCGTCGTCGCCGCGAATCGTACTGGAAAACGCCGCGCTGAAAAGCTGCCTGCGGACGAGCGAGGCGGATACGGCGGCGCTCAACGACCGCATCAGCGAACTGGAAAAGCAGCTGACCGCCTTGCAGGAGAAGCTGCAAAGCGGCGCGTTTACCCCTGCGCAGCCCGCGAAAAAGGCGGCAAAGCCTGCATCCGAGCCGAAGCAGGAAGCGCCCAAACCCGCCGCGCCCGCCGTGATGACCCCGACCGGCAAGACCGACGCGGACGCGTGGAAGGAAGCCATGAACATCCTGAAGCGCTCCGACCCCGGCACGTTCGCGATGCTGACGATGGGCAAATACGCCGGGTGCGACGGCGACACCTACCGCTGGCAGGCGCCGATGGGGCAGGAACTGTACGTCGGGCTGATGAATCAGGAGAAGAAGCGCACGGCGATTGCGTCGGCGCTGACGCAGGCATCGGGGATGCAATGCCGCTTTGAGGCCATCGGCGCGGTGAAGGAGAAAAAAGCCGACCAGAGCGACGAGTCCTTCCTCGCGGCGCTGGAAACGACCTTCGGCAAGGCGAACACGATCGTGCAGGAGGACGTGAAGGGGTGAGCAGCGCGGACATTCGCGGGATGTTTGCCGGACTGCTGGGTGCGCACGGCATCATCGAAGCGGCGCTGAACGGGCAGGGGCGCGTGATGACGGATGATTCGGCGCGTCCGAGCAGCGCGGCAGTGCTGGCGGGCGATTTCCTCTTCTTCGGTGGCGAACCGTCGGAAGAATTGGTGCAGCGCGCACTGAGCGCGGAGAATCGCGCGTGGATTGTGCAGGGGAGCAGTGCGTTTCTCGCACTGGTGCAGGCGCAGCGGTCGGGAACGTGGTCGGAGCGCATCGCCTTTGACCCGTGCCGTCAGCCGGAGGATGCGCACCTGACTGCGCTGCTGACGAATCTGCCGCAGGGCGTGACGCTTGTGCCGATTGGCGCGGCGGAAATGGCGTTCTGCCGCAAGACAACGTGGGCGGCGGACTTCGTGAGTCAATTCACGGAGGATGAATATGCGCGCAGCGGGCTGGGCGTGCTGGTCTGCGCGGACGGGGCGTTCGTGTCCGGCGCATCCAGCTACGCGGCGTATCCCGGCGGCATCGAGGTGGAGGTGGACACAGCACCGGCGCACCGCGGACACGGCTACGCGACGCTGGCAGCGGCGAAGCTCATCTTGACGGCGCATCAGCAGGGGAAAATCGCGACGTGGGACGCGGCGAATGAAACATCAGCACACATTGCGCAGAAACTCGGCTACCGCGTAACCTGTGCCTATCAAGTCTTCACAACGGCGTAACCATTGGCGCACCCGTCAGGATGATTCGCATTCCGCGTTTCCTGCCGGGTGCATTTTTTGACGAAATTTCATCGGTTCGGACGATTTTCACAAAAATCCTGCTGGATTCCTCAGAAAAACCACAAAATTTTTCCGGGCAGCAGGAAATAGGGGGGCCATGTAGAATTAGAAAAGTTGGGCTAAATTGTAACCTCAACTTTTCCCGCCCCGAAAGGGGCATGACATGGAGGGAGTTTTGAACATGAGTGAGCAGAACCTGAAGCAGGTGCTGGCGAAAAAGCAGAGCATCCTGCAGGGAGACGCGGAACGAATCGCAAAGCAGCGCGCGGCCGGCAAGCTGACCGCCCGTGAACGGGTGGCGAAGCTGCTGGACGCCGGCTCTTTCGTGGAGACGGACGCGCTGGTATCCCGCAATGGGGATTACGCCGGGGTCGTGACCGGCAGCGGCACGGTGCAGGATCGCCCTGTGTACGTGTTCGCGCAGGATTTCACGGTACATGGCGGCGCGATGGGGCAGATGCAGGCGCAGAAGATTGTCAAGGTGCTGGATCTGGCACAGAAGACGGGCGCGCCCGTGATTGCCCTGTGCGACAGCGCTGGTGTGCGCATTGACGAGGGCGCGGCGGCGATGAACGCCTACGCTTCCGTTTTCACCCGTCTGGCAAAGCTCAGCGGCGTGGTGCCGGTCATCGCGCTGGTGCTGGGCCCGGTGGTCGGCGGCGCGGCAATGATTGCCCAGCTGGCTGACATCACCATTGAAGCCGAAAACGTTGGTCAGCTGATGGTCTATGGCCCGCAGGTCATGAGCGCCATTTCCGGCAAGACGGTGGATGCCAAGGCGGTCGGCGGCGCGAAGGCGATGGCTGCGCAGGGCGGCGTCGCGCTGACGGCGAAGGACGAGGACGAAGCCATCTCTCTGGCGGTGCAGGTGCTGGACTATCTGCCCGGCTGCAACGCGGAGGATGCCGCGATTGTGGACACCGACGACATGAACCGCATTCTGCCCGTGCTGGACGCGGCGGACGCGGAAAGCCAGCTGGCTGCCATGGCGGACGGCGCGGCGTATGTGGAGCTTTTCAAGGATTACGGTAAGGAAATCCGCGTTGCGCTGACCCGCATCGGCGGTCGTCCGGTCGGTCTGGTGGTTGGCAACGGCAAGGAGAACGATGGCGTGCTGACGGCGCAGTCCGCGAGCAAGGCCGCGCGCTTCATCCGCCTGTGCGACTGCTACAGCCTGCCGGTCGTGTCCCTGATCAACAGTAAGGGCGTTGCCGTTCCGACGGTTGACGAGCAGGCGGCGACCATCAAGGCGACCACCCAGCTGCTTTACGCCTACGCGGAAGCGACGACGGCGAAGGTGTCCATCGTCACCGGCAATGCCATCGGTCAGGCGTATGTCGCCATGGGCGGCAAGAGCAATGCCGATGTGACCTACGCGTGGCCGGGCGCGGTGATTTCCGCCCTGACCCCCGAAGCGGCGGTTCAGGTGCTCTACACCGACGACCTGAAGGCGGACAAGAAGCCGGCGCTCCAGTCCCGTGCGGATCTGGAAGCGAAGTTCGCTGCGGATGTGGCGGACGGCGTGGCGGCTGCCGCGGCTGGCATGGTCGATGACGTGATTGATCCCGCCGAAACGCGCAAGTATGTCATTGCGGCGCTGGAGATGCTCTCCTCCAAGCGCGAATCCAATCCCCCGAAGAAGCACGGCAACCTGCCGCTGTGATTGAGGAAAGGATTGTGTGAAAAATGGACTTTGCAGCCTTTTTGAGTAATCTGGGCAATAATCTGGGCTTCGGCTTGATCGTCACACTCATCGGCATGCTGACCGTTTTCTTCGGTCTGGTGCTGCTGATTGGTCTGATCAAGCTGATGGAAAATGCCACCGCGAACCTCGGCAAGGGCGGCAAGAAGGCAAAGAAGCAGGCGGAAGCGCCCGCTCCCGCGCCGGTCGCCGCGCCCGTGGTGGAGGAAGTGCCCGTGGCGGATGACAGCGAGCTGATTGCGGTCATTTCCGCCGCTGTGGCGATGATGATGGAGGATGGCAGCGCCTTCACGGTGCGCCGCGTCCGCCGCGTGCAGAATGCGCCCGCCTGGCAGAAGGCTGGCCGCGAAGAACAGGTGTACAGCCGCTTCTAATATACTATTTCCTGCATTCACCTGTGCCATCTGCTTGCGCCTTTTTCTTTCTGGCGTCCGTTCATTCCACTTAGCGTAGCGCTGCTACGCTGCGTTTCATTCACGTTAGCCAGAAAGAAAAATTCGCGGCGCATCTTGGCACATGCTCATTTGGAAATAGTATCGGCTTGAACATGACAACAAATTGAACGATTTTGACAGGAGGAAATCCCATCATGCGTACCTTCAATATTACGGTCAACGGTCAGACTTATGTGGTGGATGTGGAAGAAGTCGGCGGCGTGCAGACCGCTGCGCCCGTGCGTGCTGCTGCCCCTGTGGCTGCTGCTCCCGTGGCGGCTCCGGCTGCTGCGCCTAAGGCTGCTGCGGCGGCTCCCGTGGCGGGCGGCGAACCCGTTAAGGCGCCCATGCCCGGCAACATCCTGGACGTGAAGGTCAAGGTTGGCGACACGGTCAAGGCGGGCACGGTGCTGTGCGTGCTGGAAGCCATGAAGATGGAAAACGAAATTCCCGCCCCCAAGGACGGCAAAGTGGCGCAGGTCGTTGTGACCAAGGGCGCGACGGTCGGCGCGGGCGACACGCTGGTCGTGCTGGCGTAATCCGACGTATTTACCGATCCCGAAGGAAAGTGAGCTGATATAATGGGAATCAATGTGGGCGAAACCCTCATGGGGCTCGTCACGACCTCGGGTATCTACCAGTATCTGACGAACCCGCTGGCGCTGATCATGGTCGCCATCGCTTGCGTACTGCTGTATCTCGCCATTGTCAAGCAATTTGAGCCGCTGCTGCTGCTGCCGATTGCCTTCGGTATGCTGCTGACCAACCTGCTGGGCAGCGACATCTTCCACGAAGAACTCTTCGCCGGCGGTCATGCCAACTGGGCGCTGTTCGGCGGCGCGGTCTTGATAGACGGCAAGGATTTTGTTGATTCCGTGGGCTACATGGTCAATGCCGCCGGTCAGATTCTGACCAGCAACAATGTCGTGCTGGGTCACTTCGTCAACGCCGTCACCATCGACGACCCGACGAAGCTGGTGCCTTTTGCTGACATCCTGGCGCAGTTCGCCGCCAACGGCAACGCTGCTTCCATCATTCTGGAAGACGCCTTCCTGAAGAACGGCGCGGTCTACACCGCCACCGGCGCGATGCTGGCGACGGCGGGCAAGACGATTTCCGCCGGTCTGCTGGACTACCTGTACCTCGGCGTGAAGCTGGGCATCTATCCGTGCCTTATCTTCATGGGCGTTGGCGCGGGCACGGACTTCGGGCCGCTGATCTCCAACCCCAAGACGCTGCTGCTGGGCGCGGCGGCGCAGCTGGGCATTTTCATGACGTTCATCTTCGCGTATGCCGTGTTCGGCTTCTCCGCTGCGGAAGCGGGCGCCATCGGCATCATCGGCGG
>ENA-OYWW01000462-OYWW01000462.1-human-gut-metagenome-genome-assembly--contig:-NODE-462-length-20288-cov-6.102506_pt1 | contig 20288 bp, 9 predicted proteins | sample MGYA00244817_ERZ653410 | MGnify/ENA primary metagenome ERZ653410 (study PRJEB26926, sample SAMN06164973) | human gut metagenome | biome: ENVO:00009003; feature: ENVO:2100002; material: ENVO:00002003...
ACGAGATCTAGTACGGTCTCGTGGGCTCGGAGATGTGTATAAGAGACAGCGTATACGGATTGAGAATCCCCCGGAAGGGGGGCTGCCGACTGCTCAGCAGCCTTCCCTCCGGCGTTTGATTTCCTGCCCCAGCAGCAATGCCGCCGCTGCCATCAGCAGCAGACCGCCCGCCGTGTACGGCAGTGTGCCGATGCCGCCCGTCTCGGGCAGCGTGTAGGTAATGGGTGTGTTCGTAATCTGGAAGACGCGATTTTCGCTGTTCGCGGGAATCGGCGCGGTGTTCGTGGCGTTCGGGTCGTCCGTCACCAGCTGCCAACCGCTGCCCACCGGGGTCTGCTCTTTGGCGTAGTAGCGGTAGATGTTGCCCTCCGCGTCATACGCCGGGAGATTGTACCACTTGTAGCCCCACCAGATGTTCTTGCTGCCTTCCGGCGCGGTGTATTCAACCACTTCGCCAAACTGCCAGCCATCCAGATTCTTCGTGACGACCTTCCCCGCTTCCGCGTCCCAGCCAAGGGTAACGGTCGCGATGATCTTGTCGCCGTCCGCCGCCGCTTCCGCGGTGGTCTGCTTGAGCGTCAGCGTGATGTCCGGGAGGTTCGCGGGATTCAGTGTGAACTGATTGTCCAGCGACGTCCAGACCTTGCGGGCGCTGACGTCGGTCAGGGTGTTGGTGACGGTGAGTGTCTTGACGTTCAGGTTGATTTCCGGCCGTTCGCCGTTCGTCGGGTCAGAAGCCGAATGGACTTCGTTGCCTTCCGCGTCCACTTCCTTGACGTAGTAGTACCATTCGCCGTTTGCGCCTGTATCCTTGTCGAACCAGTAGCGCGGCAGACGGGTCAGCGTCAGCGTTGCGGCATCCGTCGGCGTATTCGTGCCGACCGTCAGCTTCACGGTGCCGTCCGGCAAGATCGTCGCGTCCATGTTCGCTTCCAGCGCGCCCAGCAAGGGCGTGTAGCGTTCGTGTTGGGGAAGACCAGCGCCGTCACGCTTTTCGCGCCAGATTTGCAGGTACACGACGGTATTGCGGACATTCAGCGGCAGTTCGCTTCCGCTGCCTACGGGGAAATACGCATACTTGAACTGCTTGGTGATTTTCAGCTTCGTCGGCGTGTTGGTAATTGTGCCGATTTCGTTGAAGCCCAGCTCCAGCTTGCCGTCCGGCAGGTTGTTCAGGTAGCCCGCCAGCTCCACTTCGCGGATGATGAAGGACGCACTGTTGTAGCCCGGCAGATTCCGGATGGTCACGCGCCACGGTTCATCCGCCTTCGCCAGCCCCGACACATGCAGGTAGGGCGCGCCGTTAATCTGCACCAGCTCCGCCGTGAGCGAACTCGGCGTGCAGATAACGTTCTCCAGGCTGAAGTAGCTCTTTTCCAGCAGGTTTTCCGTTTTCCACTGCGTGGAGTAGACTTCCTGATACTTCATCATGACTTCAAGGTAGATATCCTGCATCATGCCCTCTTCGCCGAACGTGTCCGCGTCCGCCCATTGCTTGACAATGCTGATGCTCTTGGGCACGTTGGTGATGGTCACGTTGTTTTCCGTCGTATCCTTGAAGGTGATGTAGAGAATCGAGCCGACGAGTTCGCTTTCATCCGCCGTCATCACCGGCGTGTAGCGGTCCAGCGTGTCGTTGCCGACGCTCGTGTTTTCGAGGATGTAATAGCGGTACTTGCGCAGGCTGCCGTCGGGATTGAGGGTCGTGTCGTACAACGGCAGGTTGTCGATGGTCAGCTTCCAGCCGTTTTCCGCCGACAGGACGTAATTCTGCTGGAACTGGTCGTAGTACCAGTCGTAGTGAACCACGCCGTCGGAATCCGTCCAGTTTTCGCACCACACGTCGCGTAAGAGCGAAATCGACACCTGCTTGATGTCCAGCGGGTTCTGTGCGCCGTCGTACTCCACTTCTTCCGCCCACTGCTTCACAATGTTGAGCTTGCCGGTCTGCACGTTGGTGATGGTCGCGCTGGTGTCCGCGATGGTGACTAAGAAGCTTCCTTCCATTTGTGACGAAGAGGCTTTGAACGCATCCTTTGCCTTGATTGGCTCGCCAGCCGAATTGAGTTCAAGGACGTCGCCCACTTCTTTCGGCCAGTTCGCCGAGAAGGTGTAACTGGGGAGCGTACCGCTCACAGGGTCTTCCATCAGCTCATAGGTGTAAACATGCGCCGTGTAAATAGAACCGTCCGGATTATACTCAACATAGTACGCTTCCAGCGGTTGCGTTGTCGTCCAGTTTCCATTCGCATCCGGCATTATTTCAACGGTACTCGGATTGGGGTCGTAAGTTATCCACCCTTTTGTTTTATCCCATGAATGCGTTGTCTCAGTCAAGTTGAGCGTAACCTTTTCCGGCTTCTCGTTGACATTGACCCATTCTTTCGTCAAATTGAGGTTGAGATTTCCCACTTCATACCCCGGCAGGTTCTTCGCGTGGATGTTCGCCGTTCCGCCGTCCGCAGGCTGGTTCACCGCACCGGTTGTTTTCTTGACAAGCGTAGCGTCGCCTGTGTAGCTCACCTGATACAGATACGGGTTTAGCGCACCATTAATCGTTTCGTACCCCTCTACGATGTAATAGTAGTACGGCTTCTTCTGCGCTTCGCCGTTCTCATTCACCGTAAAGTAGTACTTCGGCAGGTTGTTGAACTCCCAGACCGGTTCTTCGCCGCCCTCCGTCCAGTTTTTCGTGACGTAGGTGTACTGCTGATCAGCCGTCTTGATGGGATTGCCATTTCTGTCAAAGGTGAGCTGCTTTTTCGCCTGAATCAAGCAGAACGTCAGCTCATCCCTGTCGCGGAAGCGCGCCCAAGTCTTGTCCACCTTGACGTTGAACCGCTCGACGTAGTAGTTCTTTTCGGTCACTTCCGGGAGCGTGTCCGTCAGCGGCTGACGATAAATCTCCTTGATATCGGTCAGTGCCGCGTCTGTGAAGTAGTCGCTCGGCTGCTTCGGGAAGTCCGCAGGCAGATGCTGCGTGCCGAAGTAGCCGTCAATCGCCGCTTCCGACACCTCGTAGGTGTACGCCCACGCGGATTTCACCGTGCCGTCGGCGTTGTATTGCGCATAAACCGACTGCGTTTCGTTCCAGTCTGCCCAAAGCGCCGTATACGTTGCTGTGGTGTCCAGCTCGATTGTCTTTGCGGTGGGCGTTTCCGCTGTCCAGCCCGTATCCGGGGCATAGACATGGCGGGTGCGCGTCACGGTAATCTTCGCCTTCGTGCCTTCCGGCGTGGGCTTGTCCGCGGGATTGCCGGAAGCGTCCAGCCACTGCTTCGCCACGTTGAAGCGGTACAGACCTTCCTTCTCGCTCGTCAGCTTGTTGTTCGTCACGGTGACGGTGGTGCTGGTGTTCGCATCGCCCTCCGTCGTCACGAAACCGTCCGCCGGGCTATAGCTGACGCTGAACGGGAGGGTGGCTTCGTTTTGGTACTTGACCTCCTCCACCTTGTAGCGGTAGCTTTGCCTGATGGGCTGATTCTGCTCGTCGAAGCCCGTCACAGCGTACTTCGGGAAGGTGCCGAACACGACCTTGCTTGTGTTCAGGCTGCTGATGCTCATGACCCTCGTGACCGCCTGGAAGCTGTCATCCGCGACCCACGCGCCGTTCTCCTGCTTTTCGCGGGTCAGGCGGAAGGTCAGCGTATCCTGCATGTTTTCAGGCTTCGCGCCTTCACCCCAGCGCTTCTCGGCTTCGATGGTCAGCTTCGCGATCTCGTAGTTCCGCAGCATCGCCGTGCCGCGTGCATTCTGCGCGTCCGCCTTCGGATTGGCGGGCTTCCCGTCCGTGAAGTACTCGCTCGGGTGCTGCGGGAGACCGCTGTATGCCAGCTGGCAGTAGAAGCCGCTCGGCACGTTCAGTTCCCGGAGGCTGTAGGTGTAGGCACGGGCGTTTTGGACAACGCCGTTTTCCATGGCGACCGTGTAGGTTTCCAGCCCCTCGAACTTGGCGCTCCATTTGTTCGCTTCTGCCAGCGTGACCGTGTCGCGGCGTTCCGTGCTGCCCTTCGTCCACGCGCCGTTGACGTAATCCCAGCGCGTCTTGTAGAGCGCGACCTGTACGCCGCCGAATTCCTCGGTAATCGTGTGCTTTGTGCCATCCGGCGCGTACCATTCCTTGGACAAGTCGATGCTGATTTCGCCGTACTTGTCCTCCGGGCGGTAGACGTTGGTCAGCGTCGCCGTGACCGTGCCGGTGGTTTTGCTGGCGTTCGGGTCGATGGTGTAGGTGATGCCGGATGTGGTGTAGCTCGGCACTTTGCCCTCGACGATGTAGTAAATGTAGTAGAGCTTGTTGCCGTTCGCGTCCGCGCCGGTGGATTCCAGCTGCGACCACTGGGTGTGCCAGCCGTTCGCTGCCGTCAGCGTAGCCTCGCGACCGCCGTAAGCGTCGTCCGGGTGCTGGCGAATTTTTGCCCACTGCGCATCGGTGAACTGCGTGACCTGCGTCGGCACTTCGTCAACCGGCGTACCTTCCGGGGTCATCGTGATGCTCACGTTGTTATAGTAGCGACCGTCCTGCCATTTTCCTTCCCAGTTTTTCCACTGCAAGCAGAAAATTACTTTTTTCTGATGCGTCATCTTGGTGGTGTAAACGAACTGTTTTCTCGACGTATCTTGCGGTTCCAAGACCACTTCTTTTCCGTCTACGCGAGCCACAATACGCGCAGCGTTGTCAAGTGCGCCATCAAGCAGGTTCAGCGTTAGCGTAACGTCCTGATTCTCCGGGAACTGCTGCGCAACCTTCGTGCTATTGTTGACCATTTCCGCAGACAGGATGCATTGCGGATTCTGCGTTGCATCCGTGTTCAGCACGTCGGTATACTGCTCCTGCGTCAGCGCATAGCGGCGAAGCATCACGAGGACGCTGGCGGGGCGCGCATTCTCATGGGCGTCGTCGCCAGCCCAGTTCTTCTGCACCTCCATGTCGTGGCGGTCCTTGCTGTTCTTCACCTGAATGTTGATGCTCGCAGAGCCGTTGATGGTGTGCGGGCCATCCACCACGCCTTTGATGCCGGAAGCAGTCATGAGCTCCTGCAGCCGACTCTTCGAAATCGTGCCGAAGTTGCCATTGTTGAGACCGTCCGGGTATCTCTCCGGATGTGCTTCGGTATCGTCCGCTCTCGGAACGATGTGGAAGACGACCAGCGGGCGATCCTCCAGCACGAGGTGGTACGGCTCGACTGCCTTCGTTTCCGCCAGCATGTACGCGACGTTCGGGTCGAGCGGACGCTCGTTCAGCTTCTCCGAATTGTATTGGTAAGTAATCATACCGCTTTGATCCGTGTAGACCTTACCATTTTCGCCGCCAACCGCCTCGAACTTGTTGGTTTCCGTGTTCCATGCGTAGAGGGTGAACTCCGTCCCCGGCAGCAGCAGCGAGGTGTTCGCGCTGTCCACCTTGCGGATGACCAGATTGTTGTGGATGTAGCCGCCGCCCTGACTGAAGTAGTCGTTATTGCTGTTGTTCAGTTCGGTACTTGAGCCGTCTTTTCCTTCAAGGTTTGCGTGGTTTCTCAACGCCGGACTGATGCCCTTGTGGTTCACGTCGTTGAAGTTGTACTCGTTCGTCACCTCAGGCGGCAGCAGAATGTTCTCCTGCGCCGTGTATTCCAGAATCAGCGCCTTGCCGTCCGGAACGGTGACGGTTATGTTCAGGTAACGTTGAGCGGGAACCGTTCCTTTTACCTTCTCACTGTAATTGTAGTTGGAATTACTGAAGACGTTTTCCGTTTCCGTGAACTCCATCTTCCAGAGATACTTCTCTATCTCTGCGCCGCGCAGCAGATGCCCCTTGCCGCTTTCATCAACGTCCAGAATCGGATTGCCGTTTTCATCCTTCAACGCCTCATAGAGCCTGAAGGAACCTTCATCCAACGTCACATTGCGCAGATAAGGATACACGCCAGCCAATCCAAGAACGTCATAGGTCAGCGTATCCGTCAGCCTGAGCGTGCTGGATGCCGGATTCAGCTTCGCGCCTGCCTGGTTGATGTCGATGGTGTAGGTGATTCGCGCCTGCTGGTCGCCGCCCTTGACGCTGTAGCCCTTTTGGACGTTCACCGCCTCGACCGTCTCTTCCTCGTAGGTCAGCTCGGTCTTCTGCTCCTTGTGATAGAGCGCCGCGTCGTATCTCACGTCCAGCTGGTTGTTCAGCACGCCCAGCGCCAAACTGCCGTTCACCGCGGTTGCCAGGAAGTCGTCGGCAATCTTGCAGTGAACCTTGACGGTCATATCCACCTTGCCGTTGAGGATCGTTTCCGAACCGCCGGTATTCTCATTCGGCTTCATGGAGATGTTGATTCTCTGCTGCTGCTGTGCGCCTTCGCCCACCGTCGTCAAATCAGCCTTGATGGAAATGCGCTGCTCGCTCCACTCGTTGCTGACCTCATAGCCATTCGGGATCGTACCGGCATTGTCCGTTTTCTTATTGGCAACCGTCATCTTCGTGCTGTCCGTTTCGCTACGAATCAGCTTCGACCCACCGTGTGCACCGTATTCAATGTAATCCACCACAATGTGCGGCGGGAGCGTTTCGGTCAGGGTGATTTCGTCGTGCGCCACGCCATCATTGCGCAGGAGGATCGTCCAGTACAACTCGTTCTCATGGATGATCTGTCCGTTCAAATCGCCAACGCCATGGTTGCCGAACTTCTTCTCCACCAGGTCATTCGGGGCGGCCTTGTACCACGCGTCTCCGTTTTTGCCCGCGTTAACAGCCGTGTTCTTGAAGTCAACCCCGCTCGTGCGGGACTCTTCCAAATAGATGGTCGTCTGATACGGGAGCATAACGCTTGTCGTCGCGTTCACATCCGTATTGGCGTCGTTCAGCACAACGCCTTCGCCCGTCGTTTCAAACCGGAAACCATAGTAGTAGCCTTCCGTCAGCGTCGTTTCCGCAGACACCACCATCGTGCCTTCATTTTTGCCCTGACTGTCGCAGGTCAGCAGCGTAATGGTGTACGGCACATTCTGCGCATCATGCTTTTTCACAACATCGAGGTCTTTGATGGCGTTGAGCAATGTCTGCGCCTGAGCCGCCGTCATGTAGTGCTGCATGATTTCTATTCCGTTTTTCCATTCCACCTTCTTGTCAAGCGTATCGCCGAAGTTCAGCTTATACTGAACATCCTTCGTCGCCGGGAAGGTGTACGTCGCGTTCCACGCTACCGGATAAAGACCATCGGTGTATTCGCCGTTCTTCGTCGGATCCGCCGGCATACTCGCGTCAACCGACTTCACCACATTGTAACGCTTGTCCTGCCCTACATGCGCGGTGCTTGTCTTTTGTTCGCCGTCGAATTCCGCCGTGTTTGTAATCTGTTGATCCTGCGCGGTTGCCTCCACCGGCGTTTTGTATTGGATTACGATCTTAGCGGTGGTGTCCTTGAATTTCAGCTGCGGTTTGCCATCCGCGCCGGTTTCCACGGTGAAGTAATCCGTGTAGTTTTCAGCGGTGATAGGCGTGTTATTCGCCGTGATTTGCGACACATAGCCCTTGCCGTCCGTCTTCGAAAACAGCAGACTGCCGTTTTCGTCCACAAGCTGGTCGAACATCGTGTCCGTCAGCGTCTTGTCCTTGATGTTGAAACGGTTTTCGTTGACGGTGAGCGTCCACTGAATGCAGCCCTCATTGCTGTTGTACCCGCTGCTCTTTTGCAGCTTTTTAATCTGAACGTCAGTAGGGTTGCTGTTAGAGGAATTCTGGGAATGATCCCATTTTCCGCCACTCTGCGCAGTGAAAGTATTTGTCAGCTGATCGTATTCACCGGTCATTCCGTCCTTGTCGAACGTGTATTCATACTTAATTTCGTATGTTTCATTTGCCGAAAGCGGCGGCAGCACATAGTCCGTCGTCATGGTATAGACCTTGCCGCTTTCGTCCGTCGTGTTCGCATAAACGTAGTGAATGTGCGTTCCCGTCGTACCGCAGGCGCATGTACCGTCCGTCTTGATTTCTGTCGAAGCAGAGTCAACAGCCGGCACCTGACTCCAGTTAGAGTGTACTTTAACCTCCGTGACGGTCATGTTTGTCAGGGCCATTTGCTTATTCACAGCCGTCATGACGTCTTGAGCAGTCGCGTTCTTGCCGTTCGTGCCCTTTGTGGATTCAATTTTGACGGTATACTCAATCGTTCCTTTTTCCCAGTTGACATTAGCCCCGCTTTTCCAAGTTCTCAAATCGCTGAGGAGGGAGTTGTTGCCCCTGTCGATGTCCTCCCACTTCACGGTAGTCGATGCGCCACCGAACTTGATGGTCAGGTCGTCGTTGCCCAGATTCTCAACATCGTCCTTGCGGATTTCGGCGCTCATCTTCATGGTGCCGGTGCGGTCGTCATGGCTGGGGTTGTTCCGGACAAAGTCCATATACTCGTCGGTGAACCACATTTCAACTTGTTTCGTTGTGGGATTATACTGGAACTTAAACGCCGGCTTTTCATTGCTGAATTTGGCGTCCGTGCCCGACCAGACAGAAGTGCTGTCCGTTTTGATATGCGTATTCTCTGCCGGAATAATAATCTTGTTGCCTTCGCCATGGCGAAGAATAGCTTCATCCGAAATCTTGAAGTCCGCCGCGAAGCTATAGTTGTACGCATTGGCATTTTCCGGAAGTATGATGTTCGATACCGTAATATTGGTAATCTGCATGCCGCTCTCGCTGACGGCAGGCGGTTCGTTCGCCATCATCAGGAAGCCCGGGTCGAGTCCAAGCGACGGCATCATCATGTCGTCCGGCTTCGCGGCATCAGCGTCCATCGACGGAATCACCGTAAGCGCAGGTGTCGGGGACGGCTCGTCCATCGGGGCAGCCGTTTCGGCGGCGTTTTCCGTCGGCGCGGGCGTTACAGTCGGCGCAAGCGTCGGTTCTTCCGTAGGCGCGGGCGTTGCCGTGGGCGCTTCCGTGGGCGTTGACGTTGCTTCGGGGGCTGCCGTCGGCTCAGCTGTCGCTTCGGGGGCTGCCGTCGGCTCAGCTGTCACTTCGGGCGCTGCCGTCGCATCGGGGTTCGGGGTCGGGTCATAGTAGCAATCCGCCGTGTGCGTGTGCTCTTCTTTGCCGCAGATATAGTGGCGTTCGTAGCAGTCCGCCGTGTGATGATGGCCGGAATCCTCCGCCGTCACCGTCACAACGCATTCATTCGTATGCTGATGCCGCAGCACCTGAATGTAGCCGCAAGTGTAGTAGCCGGTTTTCGCATCGACGCAGGACGCGGAATGCGTGTGCACTTTCGCCGGGTCGGGATAGAGCTTGCATTTCAGTTCGCCGCGCACCATCTCGTAGCAGGAATCATCATGCGTGTGTGCGCCTTCGCCCTCAAACAGACCGCAAGTCGGTTCTTCCGTCGTCGGATAGCAGGCTTCCGTATGGTGATGCGCGCCCTCGCCTTCCGTCAGGCCGCAGGTGTACGTCCGGGTCACTTCGTAGCAGCTGTCATCATGGACATGCGGCATGTCGGAGTTCGTCGCAACGTCCTCGGTGCAAATCAGCGTGCGCGTTTCCGTCACGCAATCCGCCGTGTGCTGGTGCCCTTCGCTCTCAAACAGACCGCAAGTCGGTTCTTTCGCCCGATAGCACGCATCCGTGTGGATGTGCCCCTCGCTTTCCGGCAGCGTGCAGGTCAGCTGTTTCTCCCAGTTGTAGCAGGCATCCGTGTGCTTGTGCATCGGATGCTCCTCCAGCGTGCAGATAAGAACGCCGTTGCTATCGTAGCACTTCTCGTCATGCTCGTGGATGTAGCCATCCCAGTAGCCGCAGCTGAGTTCGCCCTGCGCATTGTAGCAATCGGAGGAATGGCGGTGCGGCTCAAAGCTGCATCGCATAATATCGGTAAAGACTGTCTCCGCCTCGCGCTCGGAAATCAGGCAGGTCAGCTCGTCCACATAGCAGTCCGCCGTGTGGGTATGCTCCTCCAGCCCGCAGTACGTTTCCGCCGCCATCGTCAGACCCGGCATCATCAGCACATAAGACGTGCAGATGGCGACAACGAGTGCCAGCGCCGTGACCGTCTTGAGCAGACGCATCCGGCGTTTCCGCTGCGCAACGTATTTTTCTGCTAATTCCATGAGTTTGCGGTTCATGTCAGCATCCTCCGATTCTGGAACCTGTGTTCCTCTTCTTGCTGTATTGTACTTACGTTATTGCAGGAATCCAATGCGGTTCAGCGGCCAAATGCGGAGCGTTACGCGCCCCATAATCTGCTCTTCGGACACTGGGCCGACCAGTGTGCTTCGGCTGTCGCGCGAGGTGGAGCGGTGATCACCCAGAACAAAATACCGCCCGTCCGGCACTTGGTACGGCAGCGTGATGGAGCAGTCGCCCAGCGCGCGGTCGGTGATGTACGGCTCATCAAGCAGTTCGCCATTGATGTAGACGTTGCCGCTTCCGTCGATGTTGACCCACTCGCCCGGCAGGCCGATAACGCGCTTAATCAGCACCTTATTGTTGTAGTAAAAAGCGATAATATCGCCGCGCTGCGGATTTGACCCGCGCACGACCATTGTAATTTCGCCCTGCCCGACCACCGGCGTCATTGACGTGCCGGTGATTTGCAGGATGGGCATGACCATGGTTGCAATCAGCACCGCGACCGCCGCCACCACCAGCAGCGTATAGAGCGTGCTGCGCAGGGCGCGGTTGTAGCTGTGCTTGCGTTTCTCATGCTTCAGTTCCGTTTCCAATTGTGCGGATGTGGGGTTCATTTCCCGCAGCAGGTGGGCGCGTTCCGCCGCTTCCTGCGTGTCGTTAAGCAATTGTTTGCCCGTTTTCTGCTGATTCTTGTCTTCTGACACCTGCGCGCCCTCCCTTCTGTCATGTTTCTTTACTGCTGATTGGCGGCTTTCTTTGCGCGCGCGAGGATTTCCTGCGCTTGGCTTTCTGCCGCGCTGATTTTCTCCTGGCACAGCCGCTCGACGTTCTGCTGATACTGTTCCGCGGCCTTCTGCGCCGCCTCAAACACGCCGTTTAACTTCAGCGATGCTTCCGCAATCGAGCCGCACGTTTCCAGCTGCAGCTGCCGACTTTGCAGCGCCGCTTCTGCCGCATTCAGCCGCTGCTCCAGTGCTTCAAATTCCCGTGCCTGTTCCAGCAGCAGTTCCAGCAGCTCTGCGCGTCCCAGCTTCCGCAGTTCCTTCTCTGTCACAGTTCACGTCTCCTTCACATGTAACTCATTTATTGTTTCTCGATATGTAATTCGCCAGATTTCCGGCAAATCACAGTTCGAGTTTTTACATGGTTTATTATACCATCAAATCTTCAACTGTCAAGACGGAAAAATAACATTTATTATGCTCATTTGGTGCATTTTTGTGTGTTTTGCCATACTTTCGTGCGGCAATTTTGTCATTTTCACCTGTTAACGGCTTGTTAGTTTCCTGAGTATTGTTATTTGCATGTTAAAACTATCGTAATAGGAATATTTATTTGTCTGTTGCTTTCCTCGATTTTTCGGAATTTTCGTTCAGTGTACGCAAATCTTCGACCGGTTTTTCTTTGTTTCCACGCCATTCGTTCGTCTTTTTCAATGTAACATTCCAGACTTAGCAAACAAAAAAACAGCATAATATTGTTGATTCGCAAAAAAAGCAGGAGCAACCCGCAAATCGTGCTGCTCCTGCCAAATATTCTGTTATCCATTCGGGTTTGCGCTGTCGTCATCCTGGCGATACTGATCTGTACGGCGACGATGGCGCGGCGCTTCCTCTGCCGATTTCGCCACCGGGCGCGCATACGGATTCTCCATCGTCGTCGTGCTCTTCGGCGCGGCAGTGGACGGGGTCTCCTGCGGCTTCGTCAGGGGCTGAATCGGCGTGCGATAACCGACTTGCGGTCGGTTTTGCATGTCCTTCGTCTGCGGAACGGGCGTCGCCGGGCGCACCTGCACGGGCGAAACGCCATTGCTCGTCTGCGGACGCTGCTGCGGGGTTGCGTACGCGCCTGTGCGCATCTGCTGCGGCTGACCCGCCTGACGCGCAACCGGACGATCCGCATTGCGCGCTGCCTGTGCGCGGCGCTGTGCCGCCTTCATGGCAACCTCACGCTGTTTCTTCTGGTATTGCATGAAGGCGAATCCGCCGCCGCCCAGCAGCAGCACGACCGCAATCACGATGAAGATAACCAGCCCGCTGTTGCCGCTCTCGTTCACCACAGGGTACGTCGTGGCTGCAGTGGGCAGCGGTTCGAACGTCGGTGTGGGCGAAGCGGAAGGCGTCGGCGTGGCGGTTTCCTGCGCAGGGGCAGTTGTGGGCGAAGTCAGCGGACCGGGCGTTGAAAAGCCTTGCCACGGCACATAGCTGACCGTTGCGCCGCTGCCCTTCCAGTCGTTGATGGTCTTGTCTTCTTCCGGAATCAGACCGCTGGTCGGTTTTGCAGTAGCATTCCCCGTCGTGTTGTTCTGGATGCCCTGAATGTACTCGGTGCTTTGCAGGAACTCTTCCAGCTCCTCCACTGTCATCCAATGGAAGTATTTTCCGTTGACGTAACCCTCTTGGTCATTGTAGCGGATGTGATACCACGTTTCGCCGTCCGTTCCGGTCGTTGTGCCGAGGACAAAGCAGAACGCGTAGTTGTACAGCTTTCTGATACGGCTCGCGTTCATGCTGGGCTGCTGACGGAAGTTGACCGAGGTCGTCGTAGTCACATAGCCGTAGCTGGAGTAGTTCGTCGGGTCGTAGGGCTGGGGCGTGGTGACAAGCGTGGGTGCGGGCGTGGCGTTCAGGTTGTTCAGGTACGCCTCGATTTCCGCCTGCGTCATGAAGCGGAGCATGTCATAGCGCACATAGCCCCACTGCCCATTATACTGCACGCGGTGCCACGGCATACTGCCCAGATAATCCTGCCCGGAGACGTAGACAACTTCGCCCTGCATCAGGTACGCCTCAATCGCGCTGAAGTCGCCCGCCATCTGCCGCAGCGGCACGTTGTTGCCCACGGCGTAGGCGTAGCCCATCTCCTGTGCGGGAACAGGCGTCAGGTACGGCGTGGGGCTGGGCGTGGGCGTGCTGCGGGACTGATTCCACTGCTGAATGTACACCTGCGCCTGCGCGTCGGTGACGTAGCGGAGGTTCGCGTCCGGCACATAACCGGACGTCCCTTCCAGCGTGGTCACAATGTCCCACGTTTCACCCGCCGTGCTCAGCTGGCTATTCACATACACCAGCACGTTCGCCTGCAGCGTCGCCATGACGTAGTTGCCCGTGCCGATGCCGGTGCGCATTTCGGTTTCGCGCGTAGTGACGGCATAGCCCTCGTACGGCACAGCGGTCGGCGTCGGGGTCGGAGCCTCGGTCGGGGTCTGCGTCGGCGCGGCGGTCGCCACCTGACGATACCAGAAGGCAATATCCGCCGCATCCATGCTCAGCGTGCCGTCTTGGAAAACAGTCAGGGTGATTTGCTCGCTGCCGGGAATCAGCTCATAGCCATCCCGCAAATTCGTCGGCATCGGGCGCAGGGTGTATGTGCCGGGGGCGAGCGTCATCGATTGCGCGTTCGCCACCGGGCTGCCGTAGCTGTCCAGATACCGGATGATGATGGTCGCGTTCTGTGGCGCGGCGGTCGGAGTGGCCGTCGGCACTTCCGTCGGAATTTCGGTCGGAATCGCCGTCGGGGTCTCGGTCGGAACCGGCGTGCCGGTAGGAATCGGCGTTGCCGTCGGCACTGGCGTTGCGCCGGTGGATGCGGCATACGCGTCGCTTTCCGACTGCGTCATGATGGTCAGGAATTCGCTCATGATGTAGCCGCTCTGTCCATCCACCATGACGACGCTCCACCGTTCGCCCTTGTCATTCAGCATTTCGTTGACGACGTAGACGTTCGAGCCATTCGCCAAGCGCTTGATGATCGTGTTGCTCTTGCTGGTCGAAGCCTCGCTGCGGAACGCCACTCGATTGCCGTTGATGGTCGCGTAGCGGTTGACCGGCTGCCCGACGGGAATCGGCGCTTCAGTGGGCGCAGTAGTCGGCGTTTCAGTCGGAATCGGCGTATTCGTGGGCGCTTCGGTCACGGGAACATCCGTCGCAGCGCTTTGAACCGGGCGATAGTAGAACGCCAGCTCTTCCTCCAGCGCTTCCGCGCCTTCAATCAGCAGACGACCATCTTCCGTCACGGTCAGGTCGAACTGCGTCCAGCTGCTTTCCAGCTCGTAGCCAGGGATGGAATCATACGCGGGGGTAACGTGGTACATCCCCGGCACAAGTTCTTTCACCGTCGGGTCGGCAATTTCCACACCCTCGGTGTTGTAGTAGCGGATGGTGACGGTCACGAACTGCTGCGCGGGCGCGGGGGTATCGGTCGGCGCGTCCGTCGCCGGAATGTCCGTTGCAGGCACGTCCGTTGCGGGCGCAGGCGTGTCCGTCGGCGCTTCCGTCGCGGGAACTTCCGTCGGAGTCTGCACCGGGTGGTAGTAGAATCCGACCGCATCCGCCGGAATTTCTTCGCCGTCCATGTACAGCGTGCCGTTCGCATCCACCGTCAGGTCAAACTGCGTCAGGGTGCTGTCCAGCTCGTAACCTGGGATTTCGCGCTCCGGAATCATCGGATACGTCCCCGGCAGCAGTTCCTTCACCACCGGGTCGGCAATTTCCACGCCGCTCATGTCGAAGTAGTGAATCGCCACCGGCATCGTCTGCGGGGCGGGGGTGTCCGTCGGGGCTTCGGTCGCGGGTGCTTCCGTCGTGGGAATATAATAGTAGAAATACACCTCGCTCGGCGTCGCGATACCGCCGGAAACGTTCACTTCCACCGTGCTTTCCGTGCCGGGCATCGGCACATAGCCGTCCGCCATGCCCTGCGGATTCGCCGTCACAAGGTGTGTCCCCTCGCCCAGCGTCAGCGTGTCGTCCATCGCAACAGGCTCGCCTTCGGAATTGAGGTAGTGCACGGGCACGTTCACTTCGGTCGGCTGCGGGTCGGCATAGAAGAAGGACACACTCGCCAAGTCGGTCGTGCCATCGGAATAGAGCGTGACCGTCTGCGGATTTTCGCTGATGAGGTCGTACCCGCCCACGCGGTCGCTGGCGGCATAGATGTAGTTCACGCCCTCGGTCAGCGGCTGCGACTGCTGATCCAACAGCGTGCCGTTCTCGTGATAGTAGAACACGTCGATGTTGGATGTTACCGGCTGCGGCGTGGCATAGTGGAACACAACGGGATTCACGCTCGCCGTGCCGCCGTTGTCCACCCACACATGCACCGTGTCCTCGCCGACAAGCTGATACCCAGCAGTCATCGCGCTATTGGCGGTGACATAGTTGTCGCCCTGATTCAGCGTCACATACTGCGTGTCCAGAATCGTGCCGTTGTCATCCAGCTGATACAGCACGGTCACTTCCGCCTGAATGACGGGCGGCTCGGTCGGGGCTTCGGTGGGTACTTCCGTCGGCGCTTCGGTCGGCTGCTCCGGCACGGCGTAGACAAAGCGCACCTCGCTCGGCGACGCGTTGCCCATGCTGTCCACAAACACATCCACCACGCCGGACGCAGGTTTGACAAGCAGATAATCCCACGGCACAACACTGGAATTGGCGTACACTTGGGTAGTCGCGTTCGTCAGGCAGCTTGCGTACTGGAAATCCAGCTGCTGGCCATCCTCCGTCACATAGTACACCGGCACGTTGACGCTCTCCTGCGCGGGCGTTTCGGGCATTCCCTGCGACGAGAGGTACAACGGGAACATCCCTTCATAGACGCTGTTGCAGTAATAATCCACCTCATACGAATACATCGGGTCAAGGGCAGTCGCATCCTGCGTCCACATGATTTCCGACGCATAATCTTTCAAGTAGAAAGTATACGCCGGGTCAGACGATACAACCTGCACCTGAACCGTGCTGAAAAGAGCGGACGCATCCAGCGTCGCCCAATACGCATGTTCCGCGCTGTCAGGCACGGGGAACGCCTGCGTCGTCTGCTGCTGTCCCTGCGAATCCGTCCAAATGACGGACACGACGACGTCCTCCCAGCGATCCAGCGCCAGCGCCGGAACCATCGCGGTTGTCATCAGCAGCGCCGCCACCATCAGCACAGACAGCAGACGGCCAAGACCTTTGACGCCGGATTTTCTCATGTTGGGTTTCCTCCTTGCTCCTGCCCTTTGCGGGCCTGATGCCATTCTATTATACCGCAGCGGCGCGGTTTGTCAATCTTCCGCACCCTGCCGCATTTTTCCTTGCGATTCGCAGGATTTTTTGCGTCTCTTGTCGAATCACTATGGCGAAAATCATCCTATTATTGAGGAGGACATTGACCATGATGGACGACAAGCAGCTGACGGAAGAGTATTTGGATGGGAAAGTCGTTTTCCCCGGCAAGATTATCCGTGTTGAGCATTGGCATGTGCGCCTGCCCAACGGCGAAACTGCCCTGCGCGAGGTGGCGTGCCATCCGGGCGCGGCGGGCATTGTCGCGCTGGATGATGACGGGAACGTGATTCTCGTCCGCCAGCACCGCATCGCCGTTGGCCGCTTGACGCTGGAAATTCCGGCGGGCAAGCTCAATGGGGTGGATGAAGACCCGTTCGTCTGCGCCCAGCGTGAGCTGAGCGAGGAAACCGGGCTGACCGCCGACCACTGGCGCAAGCTGACCGTGCTGGAGACGACCCCCGGCTTCTGCAACGAGCGCATCCACCTCTACTTGGCGACAGGGCTGCACGCTGGAAAGACGCATCCGGATGAGGATGAGTTCGTCTGCACACTGCGGATGCCGCTTTCTGACGCGGTGCAGAAGGTGATGGACGGCACGTTCCGTGACGGCAAGACCGCGCTGGCGCTCCTGATGGTACAGCAGCTGCTGTCCGCCCCCTGCAAACAATAAACGTGCGAAACGCGCGTTCTGTTCCATCCATGCTTATTGTAACAAATATTTCATCAAAATGCAATCGTGTGGACGGATTTTTGCGCGTTTTTTCGGAAAATTTCGCTGACGGAGGTGCTTTATGGCTGGAAAAAAGCAGCGTCATCCCCTGTATGTTCTCTTTCTGCTGCTGATGCTGCTCATGCTGGCGCTGGGTGTGTATCTGCTTGTTGTCGGCTGTCAGCAAGGGAATCCCCCTGTGCCGCTTGCGCCGTTTTCGCCGCATATCATCGGAGGTTTCTTCCGCCATGTATGAAAAGCTGGGGCAATGGCTCTCCCACCGCAATCCGCCGAATGAGCCGATTCCCGCAGCGGATTACTTCGCGTCCCTGCCGCGCCTGACGACCGACCGGCTGCTCCTGCGTCCGCTGACGATGCGCGATGCGGCGGATATGTTCGCTTACTCCCGCGACCCCGAAGTCGCTCGGCATGTTCTCTGGGATGCGCACAAGTCGATGGCGGATACGCGCAGCTGCCTGCGCTACATCATCAGCCAGTACCACAGCGGCGCGCCGTCCAGTTGGGGCATCGTGCTGCGCGAAACGAACCGCGTCGTCGGCACGATTGGCTTCATGAGTTACAGCGACGCGGACAGCGTGGTGGAACTCGGCTATTCGCTCGCCCGCTCCTGCTGGAACGGCGGACTGATGACCGAAGCGCTGGCAGCGGTGCTGCGCGAATGCTTCACCGTTCTGCGCCTCCACCGCGTCGAGGCGATGCACGAGTGCGACAACCCTGCCAGCGGGCGCGTGATGGAAAAATGCGGTATGCGCCACGAAGGGACACTGCGCGGCAAGGTGTTCAACAAGGGCAATTTCCACGACGTGGAGCTGTGGGCGATGCTGCGGGAGGACTGGGACGCGCGCCATTGAGTGAATTTCTTCCTATATTATATGGGAAGATACACCATGCACGGTGGATTTGCTCGTCCGCCAAGACGCCTAATCAGCGGAAAACAGCGCATCAAAAAAGAGGGCTTCCGCCCCCTTTGAATTGGATTTATACTAATTCGATTCTAAAACATGGCATCGAGCATAGCAGATTTTTCGTTCCGGCAAAGCTGAGTGAAGCGAGGCGTACTGGAGGTACGCGCGAGCGGAACGAAGCAAAGCCGGGGCGGAAAAGATGCTGTGCGAATGACATGCTTTAGATGAGAATTAGTATTACTTCGTCAGCGCGTCCATCCGCCGCTTGAGCACCTCCGGGCGCGCGACGGAGTAACCGAAGAAGCCCAGCACGTCCGCCGCCTTCTGGTATGTGCCGTGCGTGTACGTCACCAGCCCCGCCTTTTCCAGATGCAGCGAACCGTCCGCCGCGAACAGATCGTCCCGCACCTGCACACCGACGATTTTGCCCACGAACATCGTATGGCTGCCCAGTTCCAGCTGCTGCACTACCTTGCACGCCAGATACGCCGGGCATTCGGCAATCGCGGGGGCATAATCCATGTTCAGCGCGGGCATGGGCGTAAGGTGGCACTCCTGCCACTTGTCCACATCGCGCCCCGACCGGACGCCGCAGAAATCCAGCGCCTTGCAATGGGCTTCATCCACCAGATTCACCACAAACTCGCCGCTCCCCGCAATCAGGTCATGGCTGAAGCGGTTGCCGCGTACCGAAATGGACATCATCGGCGGTTCGCTGTTGACCGTGCCGACCCACGCGACAGTAACGATATTGGGCTTGGCATCCGCTTCAGGCGCACGGCAGCTCACCATCACCGCCGGAACGGGCGCAAGCAGGTTGCAGGGGTCAAAGGTGCGGAAATCAGCCATTTTTTCTTCCTCCATTTTTCAAGGAAATATGCTATGATTCCCTTGACATTCTTCTGAAATAGTGTACAATATCGACTTGCGCTTGTCAATACGCATTTCAGAAAGGATGTAGTTTATGGCTGTCTTTTTGCAGGTTATCACCCTGTTTCTGCTGATTTTCTGCGGCTTCTTCTCGGCGAAGGGGAAGCTCGTTGATGAAAACGGCATTTCCACGCTCAACAAAATTGTTCTCTACTTCGCCCTCCCCGCCCTGACGCTCTACGGCTTGCAGAAGGACGCCAGTCCAGAGCTGATTCATGACCTGATTCTCGTGTTCTTCATCAGCCTTGCCATCATGATTCTGAGCGGGCTGATTGCCTACTTCCTCTACCGCAGCGAGCCGAACGAGCGCCGCAGCGTGCTGACGAACCTGTCCATGCTGTCCAACAGCGCCTATATGGGCTACCCGGTCGTCATTGCAACGCTGGGCGAGGATATGCTGATTTACGCCGTCGTGTTCGTCGGCGCGTTCAACCTGATGTGCTGGACGTTCGGCTCGTTCTTCTTCGGCGGCATCAGCGCGATTCAGCCCAAGAAGCTGCTGACAAACCCGTCGCTGATTGCGGTGCTTGTTGGTCTTGTGCTGTTCCTGACGGGCTGGCGGCTGCCGGGTTTCATCAACGACGCGCTGTCGATGATGGGCAATGTGACGACGCCGCTTGCTATGTTCGTCATCGGGGCGCGGCTGATTGATCTTCGCTTCGCACACCTGCAGGACTGGAAGCTACTGCTGGCGTGCGCGCTGCGGCTGATTATCTTCCCGGCGGCGGTGCTGCTGCTGCGCTTCACGGGTCTGCCCGCGGCGGTGGTGAGCGTACTGTACATCTGCACCGCCATGCCCTGCGCGGCGACGACGGCCATGCAGAGTGAAATGTACCACTGCGACAATTCGCTGGCATCGCGCGGGGTGGCACTGTCAACAGCATTCTCGATTTTGACGCTGCCGCTGATGCTGCTGCTGGCGTAAGCAGGGATTTCGCGCCTGCAGGCGCGAGGAGGGGTTCCGATTACCCCTCCACCCTTCGGTTTCCGCTCCCATCGTTGATTGTTTCCGAAGCTGTTTTGATGATGTCCCCCCCGACAAAGGAGGTTTCCGCCATGCGCAAAAGCTGGCTCTTTCCCGGCGACAACGACGAACCCTATGTCTCCCAGCGGGCGGGCGCGTATCAGCCGCAGAGCGAGAAGCGGCGGCGGTGGACAAAGCGGCTGGTAATTCTGGCGCTGATTCTGTGCGTGCTGTACCCTTTTGTCGAGCCGTACACCTTGCGGACGACGCAGACCGCCATCACCTGCGAGGATTTGCCTGCGAGCATTGGGCAGCTGCGCATCGTCTACGTCTCCGACATCCACTACGGGACACAGATGTTTTCGGACGCGCGGCTGTCGTCGCTCATCAACCGCATCAATGCGCTGAATGCGGACATTGTGCTGCTGGGCGGCGATTACGCGCGCGACAAGTGGTCAGCGGCGGCGTTTTTCGAGAATCTGCCGCGGCGCATTTCGAGCAACTACGGGGTGTACGCCGTCGTGGGCGAATGCGACCGCAGCCCGTTGGAGAAGGGCGAGGAGCCATCCACACTGCGGAACAAAATGTCCAAAGCGGGGGTGACGCTGCTGTGCAACGAAGT
>ENA-OYWW01000472-OYWW01000472.1-human-gut-metagenome-genome-assembly--contig:-NODE-472-length-19926-cov-6.487444_pt1 | contig 19926 bp, 14 predicted proteins | sample MGYA00244817_ERZ653410 | MGnify/ENA primary metagenome ERZ653410 (study PRJEB26926, sample SAMN06164973) | human gut metagenome | biome: ENVO:00009003; feature: ENVO:2100002; material: ENVO:00002003...
GCTCTCTCTGCCGTCCGTTCCCGCTGGCCCGCTTTTCCGTGGCTTTTTTCTGCGACAGCCTGCCCCCGGAGCGGGCCGCGATGCCGTGTGCGTTCCTTCGGCGCGGCGGTCCAAAGCGTATAAATTGCCCTTCGGCGCCCGTGTTTCGGAGATTTTTCGTACCTTCGTGCAACGTATACCGATCACAACACAAAACACTATCCGATATGGACACGAACATGAAAGAGAGAGTAAGCCGCAAATTCGCGGAGCTCTTCGGTGAAGGAGCCGTGCTCTTCACCTCGCCCGGGCGCATCAACCTCATCGGCGAGCATACCGACTACAACGGGGGATTTGTCTTCCCGGGAGCCGTCGACAAGGGGATCATTGCGGCGATCCGTCCCAACGGCACGGACCGCGTGCGGGCCTTTGCGCTCGACCTGGGCGAACGCTCGGAATTCGGGCTGCGCGAGGAGGACAAGCCGGCCGAAAGCTGGGCGCACTACCTCTTCGGCGTCTGCCGCGAGGTGCAGAAGCGCGGCGGTGCAATAGGCGGCTTCGATACGGTCTTCGCGGGCGACGTACCCCTCGGAGCGGGCATGTCGTCGTCGGCCGCCCTCGAGTCGACCTACGCCTTCGCGCTGAACGACCTCTACGGCTGCGGCATCGATAAGTTCGAGCTGGCGAAGATCGGCCAGGCGACCGAACACAACTACTGCGGTGTCAACTGCGGCATCATGGACCAGTTTGCCTCCGTTTTCGGTCGGAAGGGCTGCCTGATCCGGTTGGACTGCCGGTCGCTCGAGTACGAATATTTCCCCTTCGACCCGAAGGGCTACCGCCTCGTGCTGGTCGATTCGCGCGTGAAACATGCCCTCGTGGGATCGCCCTACAACGACCGCCGCGCCTCGTGCGAGCGGGTGGCCGCAGCGCTCGGTCAGGAGTTCCTGCGCGGTGCCACGATGGAGCAGCTCGATGCCGTCCGGGAGCGGATTTCGGAGGAGGACTACCGCCGGGCCCGCTACGTCATCGGCGAGGAGCGGCGCGTGCTCACGGTCTGCGACGCCCTGCAGCGCGGCGACTACGAGACGGTTGGCCGCTGCATGTATGAGACGCACTGGGGCATGTCGAAGGATTACGAGGTGTCGTGCGAGGAGCTCGATTTCCTCGCTTCGCTGGCCGAGGAGTGCGGCGTAACCGGTTCGCGCATCATGGGCGGCGGGTTCGGCGGCTGCACGATCAATCTGGTGAAGGAGGAGCTCTACGACCACTTCATCGCCACGGCCCGCGAGCGCTTCGCAGCCCGCTACGGCCACGAGCCGCAGATCTACGACGTGGTCATCTCCGACGGTTCGCGCCGGTTGTGATCCCGCGTCCGGAAATGACGGCGCCCCGGGTACTTCCCGGGGCGCCGCTTTTTTGCGGTGGAGTGGAACGTGTATGATGCCCGCTCCGGTGGAAGCGGCGCTGATGCAGATGCGGACCGGTTCGGCCGGCTATTGGTAGAAGTGTCTACGGGTCCGGCAGTCTTCCGAGAAGAGGGCTTGTCGGCCCGGCCGTCGGCCGGAAGGCGTGTCGGCAGGTCTGTTCGCTGAAAAGGACGCTGCGGGCCCGGCGGCTTCCGGGAAAAGCGTCATCGGGCCCGGCGTCTTCCGGAAAAAAGCGTCTGCGGCAGGTCGTATGTCGTCGCTTATTCCAGTATCCGCTGCATCATGATTTCGTCGTGGTAGCCGTCCGGGCGCCACTGCCAGTCGTGCAGCCGGCCCGCTTCGGTGAATCCCGCCCCGCGGAAGAGCCGCAGGCTCGCTTCGTTTTCGGCTCCGACGTTGCACCACAGCTGGTGCAGGTGGAGCGTGTCGCGTCCGTAGCGGCAGAGCGTCCGCAGCGCATCGGCGGCCAGGCCCCGTCCGCGATCCTCGGCCGCGTGGATGAGGATGCCGACGCCCGCCCGCCGGTTCAGCGGATCGAACTCGAACAGATCGACCGCCCCGACGGGCCGCCAGGGGTGTCCGGACGGTGCCGGGCTCGATTCGGACCCATTTGCCGGAGCCTCGATCATCAGTCGCAGCTGCCCCGTGCGGAAGATGTCCGCGGCCTGCTGCTCGGCGATGAAACGTCGCATCTGGTGCAGCGAGAAGGGCTCCGTCGTGCCGCTGACGGACCAGACGTCGGGGTCATTCTCCCAGCGGTAGAGCACGTCGAGGTCCTCGGGTTCGACGGCCCGCAGGCGGACGCTGTTTCCTTCGATGTTCAGTGGCATGGCTCGGTGTTTTTCAGATGAAACCGCCCGACAGCCTGACTGCCGGGCGGTAAGGTGCGGGGTTGCGCGGGGACTACAGCCCGATGATCTTGTTGCGGATGAGCATCGCCACGCCCCAGGCGTTGGCATTCTCCGACATCTTCGAGACGCGGAACTTCGTGTCCTTGTAGACGAGGTTGAGCGAATACTTGTTCGTCGCCGACTTGAGCGGCAGCATGATGTAGTCGCCCGCCGCCGCGAGGTTGCCGCCCACGATCACCGTCTCGGGGTTGAACGTGTTGATGAGAAACGCCACGGCCTTGCCAACCTTCTCGCCCGCCTCCTCGATCAGCTCGATCGAGAGGTTGTCGTCGTTCTTCGCCGCGGTGATGATGTCGTCGATGTGGATCGTCTTCTGCTTGTCGTACTTCTCCTTGAGGATGGTGTTCACCCCCTTTTCGATCATGTGGCACATCTTCTCCTCGAGGGCGATGCCCGAGACCTCGGTCTCGAGACACCCCTTCTTGCCGCACGAGCAGATGATCTCGTTGTCGAAGAAGGGGATGTGGCCGAACTCCCCGGCGAAGCCGCTCTTGCCGTAGTAGAGCTGTCCGTCGATGACGATGCCGATGGCCACGCCGCGCCCCATGTGCAGGTAGATGACGTTGCTCTCGTCCTTCGACTTGCCGCACGTGTACTCGGCGTAGCAGCGGGCGCGCGTGTCGTTCTCGAGCAGCACGCGGATGCCGACGCGCTCCTCGAGAATGTCGCGCAGGGACTGTTCGGAGGAGGTGAAGTACTTGTAGCTGCGCCCCGTATCGGGATTCACGCGGCCGGTCATGCAGACGCCCAGGCCGAGAATCTTGCTGCGGTCGATGCCGCACGTTGCGATGAACTGCTCGATGCTCGAGCAGATGCGCTCCATGCACTGCGGGCGGTCCTGCAGCTCGAACGTGAAGTCGTTCTCCTCCTTGATGATGTTGTTCTGCAGGTCGGTAATCATGAAGCGCATGTTGTCGCGCCCGACGTTCACCCCGGCGAAATAAATCGCCGAGTTGGCCAGTCCGAAGATGTTGGGGCGCCGTCCGCCCGGGGTTTCGACCTTGCCCAGGTCGGTCACGATATTTTCGTCGACGAGCTCCTGCACCAGCTTGGTAATCGTCGGAACGCTGATATGCAGCTCCTTCGTGAGTTCCGAGAGCGTGCATTCGCCGTTGACGGCCATGTGTGCGATGATGTTGCGCTTGATGATGCTGTTCTTGTGCGATATGCCCTTCAGCGCGTCGTCTTCGTGCTTGTTAAAGAATTCGGTAAGTGAGGTCATTCTTTTCTGCTCATTTTGCTAACAGCACAAATATAATAAGTATCTTTAATAAATGCAACAAGATATTAATAAAATTTAATATATTTTTTTCTCCGCCGCATTTTTTCACCAAAAAGGACGCACCGAAAGCCGGTGCGTCCTTTGCTCGTGTATATGTCGCTGATCTACAGTGTGGATTTCGACTCTACGTTGGCCGAGGCATCCACCTTCTTGATAAGACCCTGCAGCACGGTGCCGGGGCCGAGTTCGGTGAACTCCGTCACGCCGTCGGCCAGCATGTTCTTGACGATGTAGGTCCAGCGCACGGGAGCCGTCAGCTGGGCGATCAGGTTGGCCTTGATCGTGGCGGGATCGGTATGCGGTTTGGCATCCACGTTCTGGTAGATCGGGCAGGTCGGCGTCTGGAACGGGGCTTCGTTGATGGCCTTCTCGAGCTCCTGCTTGGCGGGCTCCATGAGCGGCGAGTGGAAGGCTCCGCCGACCGGAAGACGCAGCGCACGGCGTGCACCGGCAGCCTTGGCCTTTTCGCAGGCGGCATCCACGGCGGCGTCGGCACCCGAGATGACGAGCTGCCCCGGGCAGTTGTAGTTGGCGGCGACGACCACGCCCTCGACCGAGGCGCAGATCTCCTCGACGACCTTGTCCTCGAGACCGAGGATGGCGGCCATGCCTCCCGGTTGTGCCTCACAGGCCGACTGCATGGCCATGGCACGCTTCGAGACGAGTTTCAGACCGTCCTCGAACGAGAGGGCTCCGGCGACGACCAGTGCGGAGAACTCGCCGAGCGAGTGTCCGGCAACGGCATCGGGCTTCACACCGAGCGCCTTGGCCATGATGACCGAGTGGAGGAAGACGGCGGGCTGCGTCACCTTGGTCTGCTTGAGCTCTTCGGGCGTACCGGCGAACATGATGTCCGTGATGCGGAAGCCGAGGATTTCATTGGCCTGCTCGAAGAGGGCCTTGGCTTCGGGAACATTGTCGTAGAGGTCCTTGCCCATGCCGACGGCCTGGGCACCCTGACCCGGAAAAACGTATGCGTGTTTCATAAGCTGTGCAATTTTTTGTTTGCGGGGGCAAAGATACGAATTTATTTCGTAACTTTGCAACGCAATGGTTCGCAACGACACCTCCGTGTCGGTACGCGATCAAAAGGGAATGCCGTGAAAATCGGCAGCAGTTCCCGCTGCTGTAAGTTCCGTAATGTGTCGCAACACTCTGTCAGCCACTGGATTCACCTCCGGGAAGGCCGTGCGGCAAGGAACGAGCCAGAAGACCTGCCTTGCATCTTCCCCTGGGGAAGAATCTTTTGTCGAGCGCCTCTGCGGAGAACGGAGCATCGGAACGTGCGGCCCTTCCGGCCGGAAGTATCGGGTGTCCTGCGTGTGGCGATGAGCAAGGGAATTCCTCTTCGGGATGTACGGAGACGGACTTTTTTTGTTTTATTGTTTAATTTAATATCTGTATGAAGATGAAAAAAATTTTCGCCACCTCCCTGCTGCTGCTTTCGGCCGCGGCTTTCGTAGCCTGCTCGAATGACGACGACACCCCGGGTCCGTCGGTCAAGTACGACGTCATCTCGTTTGAACCCTCCACGGGCATGGTCGATCCGAGCGGAGAGACCATCGCGCTGGGCAACGTGACCATGTCGCTCTACATGAACGGCGCGTATGTCGATCACACCTACTCGAATGTCTTCTGCGGCAAACCCTATGCCCAGGGGCATAATTTCGACGACATGCTCTTCTCGACGGCCGACGGCATGGCCTCCTTCCTCTCCTACTATTCGGGCGACTACGATGCCTGGGGCGGCATTGCCCTGGCGGCCTGCCCCGACAAGGGGAGTGATGCGGCTTCGCTCACACAGCAGTTCTCCGTGTGGGCCGACGGCGGTGCGAACGGCACGTCGACCTATGCCGTCTGCTACGACTCGAACACCCCGACCGAGGCCTATCCCGAATACATGACCGCATCGGGTTACCCGACGATCCTCTTCGCCGAGCCCCGCACGGTGGATCACTTCTACATCGCCAATTCGACCTATGTCTACAAGTGGTTCAGCGGTGCCGAGACCGACCTGTTCAAGGTGAAGATCACCGGCATGAAGGATGGCGTCGAGGTGGGCAGCACGACCGAGACGCTCGTGACGCCCGACTCGAAGCTCTCGGGCTGGCGCAAGGTGAGCATCGCCTCGTTCGGCCAGATCGACAAACTCGTCTTCAAGGTTGAGGGCATCAACATCAGCACCGATCCCTCGTTCTTCTGCATCGACGAAATCGCACTCGTAAAGTAGTAATGCAGCGCGGGGCGGACGTTCGCGAGAGAGATTAGTATGGTCGTCCGCTCCGGTGAAGGGCCCGCAGATACGGCAATCTGCGGGCCCTTCTCAGTTTTTGGAACTTTACGGAAACGAAAACTCCCCTGCATGGTTTGCAGGGGAGTTTTTCATTGGATCTCCGGCGGGTGGCCATGTCGCGGGTCTGTTACCCGCAGCAGGCGGAACCGTTCGGATCAGATCAGGTTGTCGCGCTCGATGTCCTTGAAGTAGCGGTAGGTCGAGACGCGCAGCTCCTCGGCGGCCGGGTCGTCGCAGACCAGAATGCCGTTGGGGTGTACCTGCAGGGCCGAGATCGTCCACTGGTGGTTGTACGCCCCCTCGACGCCGTGACGCACGGCGCGTGCCTTCTTGTGTCCCGTGGCGAGGATCATCACCTTCTTCGACGAGAGCACCGTGCCGACGCCAACGGTCAGCGCCGTCTTCGGCACGAGCGACACGTCGCCGCCGAAGAAGCGGGCGTTCACCTGGATCGTGTCGAGCGTCAGGGTCTTCTGCCGCGTGCGGGAGTTGAGCGACGAGAAGGGCTCGTTGAAGGCGATGTGGCCGTCCTCGCCGACACCGCCCATGAAGAGGTCGATGCCGCCCGCCTCGACGATGCGCGCCTCGTAGTCGGCACACTCCTTGACCAGATCCTCGGCGTTGCCGTCCAGGATGTTGACGTTCTCGGGTTTGATGTCGATGTGGCTGAAGAAGTTGTTCCACATGAACGAGTGGTAGCTCTCGGGGTGCTCCTCGGGAAGGCCGACGTATTCGTCCATGTTGAAGGTGATGACGTTGCGGAACGATACCTCGCCGGCCTTGTGGCGGCGGATCAGCTCCTTGTAGGTCTCCAGCGGCGTGGAGCCCGTCGGCAGACCCAGCACGAAGGGCGAGGAGGTGTACTGCTCCTTGTTCTTGATCTGCTCGATGATGTAGTTCGCGGCCCACTGGGCGACCTCTTTCGGGGTATTCTCGATGATGAGTCTCATGATGAAAGTGTTTTTGTGGTTGTCTGGCGTGTCAGAACATTTTTACAAAGACTTCGATGGCCTGGTACTCCGCCATGCCGAGGTGGTCGTAGAGCTTGGCCGTATTCTGCGTGCGCTCCTCGGCCCGCTGCCAGAACTCGCGCGGGTCGCTGCCCGGGAAGGGCATGATGTCCTTCTGCGAGAGGTGGCGGTAGATGGCGTGACGCTTCATGATGAGCTCGTCGGGCGACAGGGGCACGGCCATGTCCACCATGCCGAGGTCCCACTCCATCCAGGCGCCGCGGTAGAGCCACAGGTGGCACTCCTTGAACCAGTCGTCCTGCTTGACCACCTCCAGGGCGTTGAGCACGGCCTCCATGCAGGTGCGGTGCGTGCCGTGGGGGTCGGCCAGGTCGCCGGCGGCATAGATCTGGTGCGGCTTGATCTTGCGCAGCAGGTCGACGATGATCTGCGTGTCCTTCTCCGTGAGCTGCCCCTTCTTGATGCCGCCCGTCTCGTAGAAGGGCAGGTTGAGGAAGTGGGCGTTCGTGTCGGGGTTGAGCCCGAACGACCGCACGGCGGCACGTGCCTCGGCGCGGCGGATCGCCCCCTTCAGGTCGAGCAGCGCCCGCGGTTCGGGCTCGCCCTTCTTCTTGCCGGCGATGATCTTCTCGGCCTCGGCGAAGTGGTCGCCGTAGCCCAGTTCGCGCGCCGTGTCGATGTTCTGGAGCACCACGTCGTCATGTACGGCGACGTTGCCCGACGTCTCGTAGGCGACATGCACGTCGTGGCCCTGCTGCACGAGGCGGATGAACGTGCCGCCCATCGAGATGACGTCGTCATCGGGGTGGGGCGAGAAGATCACCACGCGCTTCGGGAAGGGCTTCGACGAGACGGGGCGTGTCGAATCGTCGGCATTGGGCTTGCCGCCCGGCCAGCCCGAGATCGTGTGCTGCAGGTCGTTGAAGACGTCGATGTTGATCTGGTCGAACGTGCGGCCCTGTTCGAGCAGCTCGCCGAGCGAATTCTCGATGTAGTCCTTGTAGGTGAGCTTCAGGATGGGCTTCTTCACCACGCCGCAGAGCCAGACGACGGCCTTGCGGACGAACTTCGGCGTCCAGTTGCAGGGGCCGACCAGCCACGGCGTCTGCTCACGCGTGAGCAGCTGGGCGGCATTTTCGTCGATGACGACCTCGATGCGGGGGTGCTCCTGCAGGTAGGAAGCGGGCACCTGGCCGGTGATGTCACCCTCGACGACCTTCTGCACGATGCGGGCCTTCTCCTCGCCCCAGGCCATCAGGATGATGCGGTCGGCACGCATGATCGTGTCGATACCCATCGTGATGGCCATCTTCGGGGTGTTCTCCAGCCCGAAGAAGGCACTCGACTGCACCTTGCGCGTGTTGTGCGTGAGCTGCACCAGACGCGTGCGCGACTTGGCGTAGGAGCCCGGTTCGTTGAAGCCGATCTGTCCGTCCTCGCCCACGCCGATAATCATCAGGTCGATGTGGCGCACGGCGTGGTCATACGAGGCGCAGTACTCCGAAATCCGCTCCTCGGGGACCGTGCCGTCGGGAATGTGCACGTTCTCGGGCAGGATGTCGATGTGGTTGAGGAACTCCTCGTGGATGCGGAAGTTGCGGCTCTGCTGCTCGGTCGACTTGATCGGGTAGAACTCGTCGAGGCTGAAGACGGCCACGTTGCGGAAGCTGACGAGCCCGGCCTCGTGGCGCCGTACCAGTTCCCGGTAGAGACCCAGCGGCGTGCGGCCCGTGGTCAGACCCAGCACGAAGGGCTGTGCCTCTTCGTAGACCTCGTTCGAGCAGTGGATCTCGTTGTAGGTGCGGATCGCCTTGACGATCGTGTCGGCGACGTACTGCACGCCGTCGTACTCGTTTTCATAGACCAGCGTGCGGATCTTCTCGTAGCGGTGGATGATGTCGCGCGGGGCCGATTCGGCAATCAGCCCGCCGTCCTTGGGAAGTGAATACTTGTTGTTCATAGTATGTCTTGAAATTTGACTCGTTCAAAAAATTCGGGGCGGTGAAAGTCGGGCTTCTCCGTCGCAATGGGGCGCCACGAAAGGAAGTGGGGGTGCGAAAGGTTGTCGCCGCACTTGTAGAGGTTCATGCGCGCCTCGAGACCGTTCCACGTCTTCAGGTCGTGACGGAAGAGCGCCTGCGGCGGGATGGCCAGGGTCACCGACCAGCGGTTGTCGCCCTCGCGCTCGGCAAAGGGCTCGGCGGGCAGCGTCGTGCAGCGCCGCACCGAAGCCATCACCGCGGCGTCGGCGTGCACGGCGTCGGCATGCGTCTTGCGGAACCCGAGCAGCATGCGGCCGATGCAGGTGGTCTCGAAGTTGTAGTAGCCGCGGTCGTCGAGCTCGAGGAAGAACTCGACGCACGAGTCGGTCCACACCTCGCCGTTGTCCTCGGTGACGCGGGCCGCCGTGTAGCGCTCCTCCACGTCGAAGCGCAGCCAGAGCAGGTCGCCCGTGTGGAAGATGCGGAACGAAACCTTCGGCGTGTAGGGGTACTGTTCCGGCCAGTTGCAGCAGCCGATCGGCTGCGCCTCGATGCCGTCGAACGCCTGGTCCACGGCCTGCATGTCGTCGGGGTTGATTCCCGGGATTCTGCGTATCTCCATGCTCGTGTCGTTTTATCGGTACTTGTCTGCCGTCTCGCGGACGATGCGGCACATTTCGGGGTACTGCTCCTCCATGCTGCACAGCAGCTTGTACTGGGCGTGCGTGCGCACGAGGTTGTGCTCCGGGTACTTGATCTTGTAATAGGTGTCACCGTCCAGGTAGTCCATCAGGAAGCGCAGCACCTGCTCGTAGGTGATGTAGCGGGCCGAGAAGGCCAGGTGGTCGATCTCCGCGGGGCAGAGCTGTGCGGCGCGCTGCGAAAGGTAGCCGTCCGTGTAGGCGGCGAACATCTCGAGCGAGAGACCCACGCGCGACAGGTCGCGGTCGTCCTCGTCGCCCGTGTTGGCATAGGAGCGGATGGCGTCGCCGAAGTCGTTGAGCGACGTGGAGTTCATCACCGTGTCGAGGTCGATGGCGCAGAGCACGCGGCCCTGCTTGTCGAAGAGGATGTTGTTGATCTTCGTATCGTTGTGCGTCACGTGCGTGGGGATCGTCCCGTCCTCGACCTTCGACCAGAAGGCAAGCATCTCCGCGCGGCGCGATTCGATCCAGCCGATCTCCTCCGCAAGGTCCTTCTTGCGTCCCGCGGCATCGCGTGCCAGCGCCTCGTCCCACTGCGCGAAGCGGTGGCGGATGTTGTGGAATCCCTTGATCGTCTCGGCCAGCGGTTCGTTGAAGTCCGCAAGCTGGGCCTGGAACTTGCCGATGCCCTCGCCGCCCTTGCGGGCCAGCTCGGCCGTGTCGGCCTTGTTGTAGGCAATCGTGTCGGCGATGTAGACCGTGACGGCCCAGAAGTCGCCCTTTTCGTCCTCGTAGCAGAGCGCTCCGTCGCGGGTCGGCACGACGGTCATCACCTCGCGCAGGGGATCACCCCCGGCCGCGACAACGCGGCGGCGGATGTGCTCCGTCACCTTGCGGATGTTCTCCATCATGGCGGGCACGTCGGGGAAGACGCTGCGGTTCTTGCGCTGGAGGATGTAGTCCGGGGCGTCGCCCGCGGTGCGGACGATGAATGTGTCGTTGATGAATCCGTCGCCGAGCGAGTCGATGGAGGCGATGGTGCCTTCGAGTGCGAATCGGGAGGCTATGCTCTGAAGATCAGGTTTCATGGGTTGTTATTTAGTGTTTTCGGTCAAATATGGGCACAATGCCTATTCAAAGGTACGGAAAAGAACGCAGAACTGCAATCGTATCTTGTGAAAAAACCCGCTTTTCGCGCAGAAAAGCGGGTTTTTGGTAGACGTGATTGATTTGTGCGGGACAGATCAGTAGAGCAGCGTCGATCCGTATCCGTCGCAAGCAGCCGTTGTTTTGAAAATGCCGTTTGCGGGGTTGTACTCCGATAGCGGGTTTTCGGTTTTGGGGGTGTAGCCGTTTGATTCTACTGCGTTTGGTTTAATTCCCTTTGCGTCATCAAACTGCTTCCATCCTTTGGCACCGTAAAAAATATTCTCAGCGCGTCCGAGATTATATAGCGGCCATGTGTTATCAACTGCGTTGTAATCATGTCGCACTCTCATGACCGTTACATTTTTTTCTTTATTCTCGCTGTATGAAATGTTGTTTAGGAATTCGATAGAACCGAATTTCTCGACATTGAAATAGGCGCAGCCCGTCGTAGATGTTCCGTAACTGATGATATCGATAAGAGTGTTGTTTGTGCATTTAATTGCGAGATTATCAAGAGATCCGTCAGATGAATCGACTTCCTGGACAAGGAAGGAAAACGCTGTGGGAACTTCTGCGCTTCCGCTTGTTGTTGCATATATGACGTTGTTTTCCAAAACAAGAGATTGGAACTTGCTTAATCCTGTCGTAAGTTTCGATGTCGTAATAAAAGCGTAGGTGTTTGAGGTCCCTGTATAACATATTTTGCAGTTACGGAATATGATATTCTCTATGCCGGCTTCTGCATGAGCATTATACATGGTAAGGAATGTTTTATTAAAAGTGATTTCGCAATCCTCGAAAATAAGAGAGTTTAGACCGTTGATAGCCGTGCTCGGTTGAGCATTGAACACGTAACCTGCCGTGATTTCGGTCATGTCAATCTTGAGATTCTTGAATGCGAGTGTTCCGGATGGATTTCTGAGAGCCCAATAAGCTCGCATGTTGACGTTGGCTTTGACACTGGGATTGTTGCCGATGATAATAAGGTCTTTCGTAATGCCTTGTCCCGAAGTCGGTGTTTCAAATACAAATTCTCCCGAGTTATTCAAGTCTTCAAGGAAAACGACCCCTCCACTAGTTGTCAGAGATGTGTTGCCGGTTGCGTCGGCCTTGATTGTCAGTTTTCTGGCATTTTCACTGGTCTTATCGTATCGTATTCCGTTGATTTCTACGCCTTCGGTGTAGTAATCTGGTAAGGCCGTGACAGATATGGTCGTGATGTTGGTATTATTGGCCGGCTGGAAGTTGAGCGTATTGATACCGCTGGCCTTGAAATCAAGCGCAACCTGCTCGTTGAACGTCTGCGTGATTGTCTTTGCCGAAGTCCGTACCTCGATGGTCAGCCCGTTGAATGCGACGGGGTTGACGACAAACCATACGTCGAATGTACCGTCGGCGTTGAGTGCTTCGCCGTCGGTGCCGTAGTCGGCCGTTACCGAGTTGGACGGCTCCGTGAAGTTGAAAGTCGTTGCATCGTATGCCTCCTCGATCGTTACCTTGGCGGTTCCGGCGAGCTGGGTGCCTTCCGGTGCCGTGATCGTTACCGAGCGGATCTTTTCTCCTTCGGCCAGCGTGATGTCGCCGGTGAATTTCGAGCGGTCGATCTTCAGCCGGAAGAAGGTGAAGAGGCGTTTGAACACAACTTCGTTCAGAACGGGCGATGTCGTGGCATCGCCGGGGCCGGTTACCGGTTTGCTGACCAGAATATCCTGTGCCGGGTCGAACGTCGTCGGCGTCGGATGCTGAACTGGGTTCAATGTGACGGTCGGAGTGGTCCGATAGAGCGAGTTGTTGTACTTGTAGGGGGATACAAATACATAGGTGTATTGTTCAACGTCGTTCATTGCGTCGTGCGATACGGTGATTGTGGCGGGCGATCCCGGGGTACGGGTCGCTGCAGTTACACCTGTGGCATTTACGCCATCGGCGACATCCTCCCATACATAGGCGCCCAGTTTTTCGTTGTCCGTAAAGCCGATCTGCCCGTTTTCATAGGCCGTGCGGGTGTCGTGCGCCGAGCCGATCGTTTCGTTGACGGGGAAGGTGCGGGTGATGGTGCGCACTGCGGGTGCGGACGGCTCGGTCGAGTCCGTGGAGCAGGATGCCAGCAGCATCAGAACGGCAGCCGTACTGCCGTAAAGCAGAATCTTTTTCATGGTTGCCGGGTTTTTAGTAAGATCCGTAAATGTCGTCCATGTTGTACTCGTCGTCGACGATCGGGTCATAGTCCCAGCTCTCGCCGCCGGTTGTGGCAAATCCCTTCTCGACGGCGATGTCGAGCGCTTCGATGTCCGGTGCCTGATAGGGGAGGACGGACCTCTCCTCCTCTCCTGCATACGGGGTGAGATTTCTTTTCATGTTGTTTGTTTTTGAGGGTCAGTAGTTGTGTAAATGTGTTGGACCGAAACCGGCAAATCCGTCCGACAGGGGGTACGGACGGACTTGCCGACGGAAAAAAGTGCCTATTCGAGCCGGTCGACGATCGTGAAGGTCACTTCGTAGGCCTGGATGCCCGATTCGCCCTGGTAGTTGCCCGTGCCTGCGAGGAACGTCGCCGTGTAGGTCCCCGGCGTGTCGTAGGTGTACGAATAGCTCGGCACATCGTCCGGTACGCCCTTGATGCTCTGCCCCGTATCGGGCGAGATGGTGTTCAGGGCGATCGGCTGCATGAAGGCCCACTGTTCGATCTGCTCCATCGCGCCCGCGCTGAAGCCCTGGAAGACGATGTTGGCCGCACTGTTCGAGCCCGGTTCGCCCTGGAGCTTCAGGTTGCCGTTGCCCGAGACGTTGTGGATGTAGGGGTCGTCGGCGTGCTGCGGTGCCAGCGAGAAGGTGATGAACTTCATCGACGAGTAGGGGTACTCCTGCGTGTCGTAGCCCTTGAGCTTGACCGTGATGGACGGGTTGATGCGGTAGGTGCGCATCGCCGTGCCGGGCTCCTGGTAGAGGTGCAGGCCGAACGAGAAGTTGTCGGCGTAGGGGGTGATGTCGTAGGTGTAGGTCTCGAAGGTGTTGGACTTGTTGGGCGTGTATTCCAGCACCTGCCAGTCGGCGTAGTTGCTCTGGGCAATGGCCTCGACGATCGGCCGGTCGGCCGCCGCGTCGTTGCCCGCGAGCCCCGGGAACTTGTTGCCGGCGATCATGTCGAGGTTGCTCACCTCGGGGTTGCCGCCGTACTGCTGGCTGATCTCGATCGTCAGCTGGCACGATTCGATATCCTCGAGAGCCACCTGCGTGCGGTTGCGGTATTTGTATTCGTGGCCCGTGTCGCCGTTCCACACGGTGATGAAGTCGGCGTTGCCCTGGAAGTTGAAGACCACGGGATCGCCCGCCCGGTAGGTGTTCGTCGGCGACAGCCGTACCGAGAACTCCAGCGGCTCGTAGATCTCGTCGTGCTCGCAGGAGACGGCGCCCAGGGTCAGGGTCAGTGCCGCCGCGAGGTATGTGATGCGTCTTGTTTTCATGGGATGTGCTGCTCTTGTGCGTTTTACCATAAGGGATTCTGTTGGAGTGCGTGGTTCACGGCCAGCTCCTTGGTCGGGATCGGCAGGTAGATGTGCCGTGCGGAGACGTTGGCGTAGTTGCCGGCCGCATAGTCCGTGATGGTCTTGTTCAGGTACATCGACTCGGTCGGGACGTTGGTGCCGGCCAGGTGCATGCGCTCGACGAAGATGCCCCAGCGGATCAGATCCCACTTGCGGAGCCCCTCGAAGGCCAGCTCGCGGGCCCGTTCGTTGCGGACCAGGTTGCGGAACGACGCCTGACCGCTCAACTGGCTCTCGTCGGTTGCGACGCCTGCGCGGCGGCGCACCTCGCGCACGGCCTCCTTGGCCTGCTCGTCCGGCGCCCCGGCGTATTCGTTGATCGCCTCGGCGTACATCAGCAGCACGTCCGAGTAGCGCAGGATCGGGAAGTTGATCGTCGTGTAGAGGCTCTTGGCCGACATCTGGTTCTCGTAGATCGTCTCGCGGCGCCACTTGCCGGCGTTGCGCACGGCGCACATGATCGTCGGATCGTAGATGATGTCCGCCGGGTCGAAGGCGTTCTCGACGTTCGTGTCGAGCCCCTCGATCTCGGGCATGGCGAAGTTGTTCTTGTAGAGCCACGGGGTCTTGTACATGCTCTGGGCCTGCTTGAGCACGGCCGTGACCGTCGCGCCGTCCTTCTGGTAGGAGATCTGCTGGTTGTTCAGGCCGCGGTAGTTGTAGCCCGGCAGGTTCCATGTGAGGCGCTTGTCGATGACCGTCCGGCTCGAGGCCTCGTCGGCCGTGCGGTCGTCCGTCCAGTAGAGCTGCCAGAGGGTGTACGAACCGTTGTAGTAGCCGTAGGAGTAGTTGCAGGCCCACTCCGAGTAGTTCGTCGTGCCCGACTGCGACTTCAGTCCGATCAGGTCGCCGATGCGGCCGTTGGTCCAGTAGGTCGAGCTGGTGCGGTCACCGAGGAACTCGGCCTCCCACATCGACTCGCGGAACTCCGTGTCGTACTGGTCCTGGATCATGTTGATGAAGACCTGCTCGTAGCTCTCGTTCAGGCGGTGTTTCTGCGAGGCGATCACCTCGTTGGCCCAGTAGGCGGCCTTGCCGTACATCTCCTGCTTCGAGAGCCCCTCGACCTCGTCGACCGTTTCGCCGGCCATGAAGAGGTAGATGCGGGCCAGAATGCCCTCGGCCACGGTCCTGTTGACGCGCGAGGGGGTCTGCTCGACACCCTCGTCGAGGTCGTAGACGATGGCCTCGATCTCGTCGACGCACCACTTGAGCACCTTCTCCTGCGGCGTGGCGGCAATCTGCACGTTCACCGGATTGGGCGATGTGGCGGCCTCCGAGCGCAGGGGCACGTCGCCCCACGCCTGGGCCAGCAGGAAGTGGTAGAAGGCCCTCAGGAAGCGGGCTTCGGCCAGGTAGGTCTTCAGGTCGGTCGACAGCTCTTCGGGGTCGATCTCCGCCTTGCCGGCCTCGTCGAGGTATTCGTTGGCGTTCTTGATCCCCTCGTAGAGCTTGAGCCACGTCTCGTAGATGACCGACGTGCCGGCGCTGTGGTTGTAGCGGTCGGGGCGCGTCTCGCCGTTGTTGTAGTTGTTGAAGTAGCAGAGGTCGTCCGCATTGGCGATCTGCAGCGAGTAGTAGCTGCCGTAGAGCTCCTCGCTGTTCAGCGCGCCGTAGACGCCGGCCAGACCGTATTTCAGCCGGGTCTCATTCGTGTAATAGCCTTTGCTGGGGATGATCTGCGGCTCGGTGTCGAGGAAGGTGCATGCCGAGCATGCGGCCCCGAGCAGAATCAGGGTTCCCAGTTTGTATATGTTTTTCATTTTCATGGCGTAATGAACGGTTAATCGTTAGAATGAGATGTTCAGACCGGCCGTGAATCCGTAGGCGCGGGGATAGGCCGACCAGTCGAAGCCGGGGGTCAGCACCGAGTTGCGGGTCGAAACCTCGGGATCGGGGCCGCTGTAGTTGGTCAGCGTCCAGATGTTGTCGGCCGAGACGTAGAGGCGCAGCGAGCTGATGCCGGCCTTGCGGATGCCGCGGCCGCTGAAGGTGTAGCCCAGCGAGACGTTCTTCAGCCGCAGGAACGAACCGTCCTCGATGATGCGCGAGGAGTACTCCTCGTTGCCCGTGGCGTTCGTGCGCGGGATGTTCGAGGTGGGGTTCTCGGGCGTCCAGCGGTCGGCGAACGAGGCGAACTGGTTGGTCTGGCTCTTGTAGCCCGACTCGAAGATCAGGCGGTTGGCGTTCAGGATGTCGTTTCCGTAGCTCCACGTGAAGAAGATGTTCAGGTCGAAGTTCTTCCAGGTGAAGGTGTTGCTGAAGCCGCCCGTGTGCAGGGGCTGTCCGCAGCCGATGATCGTGCGGTCGTAGTCGTCGATCTTGCCGTCGCCGTTCATGTCGCGGTAGCGCAGGTCGCCCGGCTGGGCCTTGTTGCCCTTGTAGCTCGGGATGCCGTCGCGCAGGTTGCCGCTGGCGTCGAAATCCTCGGGCTTGTAGGTCCCCTCGTAGATGAAGCCGTACATCATGCCCGTCGGGCGGCCCACCTGCGAGATGTAGGGGAACTGCGAGTTGAAGCGCGTGTCCCACGTCACGGCGGTCTGCAGCGAGTTCTGACCGTCGACGAGCGCGAGGATGCGGTTGCGGTTGAAGGCGATGTTGAACGAGGTCGACCACTGGAACTGCCGCGTCTTGATGTTGACCGTCTCGAGCGTGAACTCGAAACCGCGGTTGCGGATCTTGCCGATGTTGAGCATGCCCTGTTCGTAGCCCGACGAACCCGGCAGCAGGGCGTAGAGCAGCAGGTCGTGCGTTACCTTGTCGTACCAGTCGGCCGTGACCTTGAGCCGGTCGTCGAAGAAGCCGAGGTCGATACCGACGTTCCACTGCTCGGTGGTCTCCCACTTGAGCCGTTCGTTGGCCATGTTCGAGACGTAGTAGCCCGGTACGCGCTCGCCGTCGAAGACGTAGTCGAACGAACCGTTCGAGCCGGGGTTGACGGTGATCTGCTGGTAGAAGTCGTAGGGCGTCTGCGTGCGGTTGTTACCCGTCAGACCCCACGAGAAGCGCAGCTTGCCGTTGTTGAGCCAGTCGGAGTCCTTGAACAGGTTCTCGCGGTTGAAGTTCCACGACGCACCCACCGAGGGGAAGTAGCCCCAGCGGTTGTCGGTCGGGAATTTCGACGAGCCGTCGGCGCGGAACGAGAAGGTGAGGTAATACTTGTAGCGGAAGTTGTAGTTCGCGCGCAGGAACATCGACATCATGCGCCAGTCGTAGTAGTTGCTCTGCACCTTCTGGTAGTTGCCCGTGTGGATGCCGGCGATGCCGAGCTCCTCGGAGGTGATCTGCGTGGCCGACACGCCGTCGTAGGTGTAGTTCTGGCCCTGCAGCGAGAGACCCGCCATCAGGTCGACGTTGTGGCTGCGGCCGAAGCGGCGCTTGTAGGTGAGCGTGTTTTCGTTGCTCCAGCTCGTCTGGTCGGTCCAGTAGATCGAGGCGTTGACCCCCTTGCCGCTCGGCGAGCCGGGGTAGCCCGTGTAGGTCTCGCTGCCGTTGAACTCCTCGCGGCGGCGCTTGTTGAGCACGTAGCCGCCCGTGGTCTTGAAGGTCAGCTGCGGGGTGATTTTCCACGTCAGCGCGATGTTCGAGTTGAGGTAGTCGACCAGCGTTTTGCGATACTCGTTCTTGGCCGTCTTCACGGGGTTGAAGCGGTAGTCGTTCGAGCCGTCGATCGCCTCGTCAAGCATCGAGTCGAGGATGTCCTGTCCGGGAGGCGTCACGGGACGGTAGCCCCAGACCGAATACATCAGCCAGCCCGACGACGAGGAGGTCGTCTCGGCCGTGGTGGGGTTCACGCCGTTGGTCGCCGTGCGCGAATAGTTGGCGTTGACGTTGAGCGTCAGCTTCTTCGAGATGGGCAGCGTGAAGTTGGCCTTGCCCTGGTAGCGCTGGAAGTTCGAGCGGATGATGATGCCGTCCTGATCGAGTGCCGAGAAGCCGACGTTGTAACGCAGCCCCTCCTTGTTTCCGCCCGAGAGCGAGACGTTGTAGTTCTGCTGGAAGGCCGTGCGGTAGAGCTGGTCCTGCCAGTCGATGGCCTTGATGTTGCGGTAGTCGTCGAGCGTGAGGTTGCGGCCCAGCTCCTCGCTGTAGCTGTAGTAGCTGCTCTCCATGGTCGAGGCGGCGATGAGCTCCTCCTGCAGCCGCACGAACTCGTAGGAGTCCATCAGATCGACCTTGTTGGCGATGTGGCTCATCGAGAACGAGGCGCTGAAGTTCACCGTGGGTTTGCCCTCGTGGCCGCGCTTGGTGTTGATGACGATGACGCCGTTGGCGCCGCGGGCGCCGTAGATGGCCGTGGCCGAGGCGTCTTTCAGCACGTCGATCGACTCGATGTCGGCGGGGTTGATCGACGCCGCGAACGAGCCTTCGGAGGGGAATCCGTCGATGATGTAGAGCGGGGCGTTGCTCTGCGTGAGGGAGTTGTTGCCGCGGATGGTGATCGTGGCCTCGGAGCCGAGCGAACCGTCGCCCGTCGTGACGACGACGCCCGCGATGCGGCCGCTCAACGCCTGGTCGAAGTTCGTGACGTTGGCCTTCATCATCGTCCCCAGGTCGGCCTTGGCGACCGAACCGGTCAGGTCGCGCCGCGTCGTGGTGCCGTAACCGATGTTGACAATCTCGACGGCACCGAGCTGCGTGGCCTCCTCGGTCATCTTGACGTTGATGGCCGTGCGTTTGCCGACGGGCTGCTCGACGGTCGTGTAGCCGAGGTAGGAGAAGATCAGCGTCTGGTTTTCGCCGACCTTGATCGTGTAGTTGCCGTCGGTTCCCGTGGTCGTACCGGTCGTCGTTCCCTTGACCACGACATTCACGCCGATCAGCGGCACGTCGTTCGTGTCGACCACGCGCCCGACGACGGTATTCTGCGCGAAGAGTCCTTCGGGCAGCCATAGCGCGAGCGTCAGCAGCGCTGCCGCGGTCATTCGTTTCAGTGCTTTTTTCATAACAAATCAGAGTAGGTTGGTGGGGTAGAAAGGGTTTATTTCTTTATGAGGTGAAATTCTACGGGCTGTCCGTGGCGGCAGGTGACCTTCAGCAGCGTGCCCGCGTCGGAGGGCGCACACTCCACGGCGGGGTTTTCGGCCGTGAGCTCCCACGCCCCGTCGAGACGCACCTCCTTGAGCAGGGGCTGGCTCTCCTGGCGGGTCGTGTAGCCCTTTTCGGTGATGCCGAGGTCGGGCGTGCAGACGCTCATGACCACCGAGCCGTCCTCCGCCGTGCGCTCCATGACGATCGTCTCGGCCGTCACGCCGCGCACGAGGCCGTCGCCCGCATACTCCTCGAAGCAGACGTAGCCGGTGATGCCCGTCGGAAGGTCCTTGACGACGTGCGCCGTGTTGTCGCGCCGGATGACCTGGTACTCGTCCTTCTTGAGCAGGCGGTTGATCTCCTTGTTCGAGGGCTGGACGTAGACGACGTATTCGTATCCGGCCTGTTTCGGGGCCCGTCCGTGGTCGATGTAGGCCGTGGCGAAGTTGCCCTTCTTCAGCTGGCGGGTCTTGTCGTTCGGGGCGCTCTGCTCCTGCTTGAGGACGTGGAGCGTGCCGGCGGCGTTGCGCACGACGTAGAAGTTGCCCTTCGTGTCGGCCAGCGCGATGCGGTCACCGTCGGGGGTGACGTGGAGCGGGAAGTCGGTGTAGAACTCGCCGCCAACCTCCATCTGCTCGCCCGGATCGGTGAGCTGCAGCTGGAAGAGCGTCGTCTCGGTGGGGTAGGTCGTGTTGTCGTTGTCGATGCC